>ERZ777306.2108-NODE-2108-length-27002-cov-4.616952_pt1 | contig 27002 bp, 11 predicted proteins | sample MGYA00374966_ERZ777306 | MGnify/ENA primary metagenome ERZ777306 (study PRJEB29329, sample SAMN06343882) | mouse gut metagenome | isolation source: Mouse cecum | place: Austria: Vienna | collected 2014-11-15 ...
ACTTTGAGTATAGGACTTTGTCGCCTACTTTTACCACCATAGTTACGTCTTTGCCGTCGACGTTTCCGCCCGGTCCGACAGCCGCAACGCGCGCGATTTGCGGTTTTTCTTGGTCTTTAGCCAAAAGAACAATGCCGCTCTTCGTCTTTTCTTCAACGTCCAACGGTTCGATAACGATTCGGTCGAATAATGGTTTGATTTTCATACTGTACCTCCGTAAAATTGTAATCGCTATAATAATAGTTCTTTGCGCCGTTTTTGTCAAGCGATTTAACGTCTTTTGCCGCATATACAGGCAAAATATTTGTCGCATTTAATTGAAAAATAATGTAAAAATGTATTGACAAATTTACATTTAAGTGATAACATTAGTATGTATAGGCATACAATTGTGAACAAATTGTTAACAAAAATCAAATCTGCCGCGAGGTGGTAATGAGGAATAACCGATCTCAAGCTGACAATCCAAACATAGTAAAACGGCTCACCGTATTTTTGATGAGCTTGCTTACAGCCGTTGCGCTCTGCGTGACGGGTGTTGTGTTATCCGCTACAAAACCGGCATCCGTAGACACGGTTACCCCGGGCGACGTCGATTCGTCCGGAAATTATACCAATACCTCCGAAACGGATTTCGTAAACAAGTTGGTTGCGGGAAACACTATTACGTATACCACCAACAAGATTTTTACGGCAAGACTCGGACCGGGCACGTATAGATTCGATTTGTACGGCGCTCAAGGCGGATCGTATTCCAACGGTAACGGCGGAAAGGGCGGTCATACTCAAGCTACTTACAGCATTACTTCGACTACAACTATATATATATGCGTAGGCGGCACTACTTCTGGCACGACCGGCGGCTATAACGGCGGCGGTACGGGCAGCTATAACGGAAAAGGCGGCGGCGGCGCTACGCATATCGGATTGCAAAACGCGTTGCTCAAAAATACGAGTACGGCAAACGTCCTCGCGGTAGCGGGCGGCGGCGGCGGCGCGCAAGCGAAAGCGGGCGGTATCGGCGGCGGCGGTAACGCCGCAGGCGGCGCCGGTGTAAAAGGTTATGGAAATCCGGGGCAGGGCGGCGCAATATGGAGCACGAGCAACGGCGGCGGAGCCGGAGGATCTTATGGCACAAGCGGCGGTAGCTCCGTTATGTCTCCGATCAACGGCAGCAAAGGCGCATACGGACAAGGCGGAGCAGCCGGTACCGGTGCGGACGGTAAAGGCGCGGGCGCGGGCGGCGGCGGCTATTGGGGCGGCGGCGGCGGCTCCGGTGATAGATCGGTAATTGACGACAGCGGCGGCGGCGGCGGTTCCGGCTACATAAAGAGCGGACTTACGGCAGGCTCGTGTCAAAGCGGATCGTGGACGGGCGGCGGCAAAGCCGTTATCACCGCGGTTACCGTAAACAACAACCCTACGTCTAAAAACGCCGTGATAAGCGGCGGCACGCGCGGCAGCGGCAAAACCGTGAACATTGCCGCGTCTACGGTAGCGTCCGATCCCAACAGCCATACTGTGTATTTCTCGGCAGGCAACACTTCCAACCTCGACACGTTGCCGGGCAGCAATGCGGGACTTTATATAAACAGTACCACGTTAGCGACCAATTATCTCGATTGGATATGGGTGAACAACACCACGCTGCGTATCACTAACATCAAAAAACTGCCGCGCGCGGGCCTGGACGGCGCGACCGTCACGGGCACGACGGGCAGACTTCCGCTTTACGTTTGGGTGCGCGACAGCTACGGCACAACGGGTACTATGCGCGGTTACGCGAAAGTAAAGTTCTATTTGGACGTTACGCTGGCAGCTCCGCAGTTCCGTCAGAACGTGACTCTAAACGTTTCGGACAGCAACGAATATAACGACGTGTACGTCGGCGTGTCCAAAATCAACACGAATCCTCAAAACGCATCTGTAACCAATATTTACAATCCGAGCGGCGCCGGACGCAATACCGCAATGATAGCCAAACCTTTGCGGCTTTCGAGCAATCTCAACGACGGTACCGTGTCGGTCAATATCAAGGCGTCCGAGCTTGTAACGGGCGTAGTTACCGCATACGACAAAGCGGTAATAGTTATCCCTAACACGTCTACGGTAGTTCAATCCAACGCTAGCCGCGTACTCGCCATTGACGAGCTTGACGGCAGAAAAACGGGCAAAAACGTAACGATGTACAATACCGCTAATGCGGCGGTTGCAAACGCATTTACCGAGATAACGGTGCGCGGCGTGAAAACGCAGGCAACGTATATCGTGTTGCCGATACAAGTATACGTTGTGGAAAACAGCTCGGCGCGCGGCGCGAACTATCAGATCAACGGAACTTCCGCCATAAGCATAGAGCTTGTTTTCAAGGTGGACAACACTCGTCCGAAGATCGCCAACAATGCATCGCCTGGACTCGTTTCGCTCACGCCGATGAGCAGTCAAAGAATAACGCTTTCCCAATTTTTCAGCGACGTCGATAACAACGCCATATCCTCGAGCACTCACACTATAAACAGAGTTGTGGTGCCGCAAAACGAGTATATCCAGCTCGGCAAGTACGGTCAGGTGGTATCCGCGCTCAACGGCAGCGCGTCGTATTACAATCTTGTTACGTCGTCGGCGTTGCCGTCGAAAGCAGATATAAGAGCGGCACGAGACAGCGGTCAATTGCCGAACAATCCGACGGGCTTTAACAGTAATTTTATAGCTACTACGCCTACGGCGGACGCTTACGTGCAATATGCCGTTTCGGGCGATTCGATCACGTTTACGGGACTTCGCGCCACATATTCGAGATATTCCGCATCGCGCACTAACGCGAAAGCGGTGAATTCGGGCGGCAACAGCACAGGCACTTCGCTCGACAATATATCCGATATAACTACAGCTAACATAGTGAACGGTGCGGGGCGCAATCTCGGGCACTTTTACGTATTGATCAACGTAACGGACAAAAACGATGCGTCCGATACGGGTATTTGGTTGCCTATAGCGTTGCAGGTCAATAATATCGCGCCTACGGAAACGTCCGAAGAGCGCGGTCAAACGGGCGCGTCTTACCGTCCCACGGCGGAAGGCAACGTCGGACAGTCGTTCTTCTTCTCTCCGATGGGCATCACCGTCAACAGAGAAACCAAACCTATCGGAACGTATAAAGGCGATGACGGCAATCTTATCGCCACGCCTTCGCTTTTGCAGCCGCTCGGTTCGGACGCCGATAACTACAATACTATCAGCATGGTAGGCTCGGACGGAAAGATCAACGAGCTTTTGACGGCGACTACGAGTGCGAAAGACGTGCAAAATTCAGTCGCGAACAACGGCAGCGGCGCGCAAGGCAAGTATTTCACCGTCGAACCGTTGGATATATTTATCAACGCGAGCTATTTCGGCGGACGCGTAAAAACCACCGGTCTCGATACTGCGACCGAGGCGGGATACGTAAAAATATCCGGCTATAAGATCACTCTCAACAATTTCACGTATAACAGATATATGAACGCAACGGTAACGCTTCGCGACGTAGGCGGCGCTACAAAGAACGTTTATATTTCGATCAAGGTAAACAACTCCGCGCCTAAGGCTGCCGACAACGTTGTTGTGCTCGATTACGACAGCAACGGCAGAAAGGTCAGTTCCGTTTATACTGCGGGCGATATTCCCACAATAACGTACAACATGCCCGCGGGGTCTACAGCCGTCATAACGCCTTACGATCTGTTGACCGACGACGATATGACGCGCAACGGCGTCACTTATCCCGATCGCGGTTTCACGCTCAACGGATTGAACGGACGGCTCGACGGCGGCACGTTAACGGACGGCGGCGCGAGCGGCATGGCTGTTACCAACCTTGCCATTGCTGCGGACAGAGTGTACGATTACACTTCGTCCGATTATAAAACTCAACTTATCCGCACGCTCGGACAGCTCGACGCCAAGCAGACGTTCGGCAACAGCTTTACCGCTACGAACACGTTTGTTACGCCCGAGGCGAAAACTCTCGGCGTCGACAGGCTTTATTTCGAGCGCACAAACGATTCGACCAATCTCGATGCGTATAATTTCGATCCCGATAACGCCTCGTTCGCAACGCCGACGGTTGTGAACGGCGATTATGCGTCGCTGTTCTCTGGTAACCGAGTGGTCGTAGACGGAAAATCGTACAAGATCGACTTTTTCGTTATAAGAGCAAACACGAGAACGCCCGCCGGCACGGCATACGAGGCGACGTTTACCGTTCGCGACCGTACGGGTGCGGGCAGCGCGTCTTACCCCGGCTTGAAGCAAATACGCGTTTGCGTCAATGTTGTAAACAGCAATCCGAGCGTAAAAGACGAAAACAGAGTCCATACGCTCAGCACCGAGAACACCTCGCTCAATCCCAAACAGATAATATTTACCGCCAACGGCAACGGCGAAACTAGCACTGGTATTCTCGTAGACAACGAGGGCGATACGCCCATGTTCGCGGTCGGTCGCGCGTATACCGTAGTGGACGTTGCGGGCAATACCGCCGACGAAGCGGGCAATCCGTACTTGGGCAGCTATATAACCGTGGCGATAACGTCCGATACCATGACGGTCACGGCTGTAAACTCCACGCAGAAAATGCCGTATTTGCGCATAAAATTCTGCGCTACCGACGGCAGATCGTCCGCGGAATATTCCGATCTCGAACTGCGCGTGTTCGTATCAAACGCGCCTATAACCGCCAATGAGACCGAACTCGGTTTCGGTGTGGAAAAGATCGCCGATCGCGACGAGCACGTATGGACGATAGATTCCGTAAACCGTGCGGATATGACCTCGGCGCGTTATTTCGTGTCCAATGCCGCGGCGGCGAACGAGCTTTCTGCGCGTTCCGTTTCCGACAGACAGATCAAATACATGTATTCCGATACCGACGCTTTGCAAAACGCCGTGCTTTCGCCCAAGTCCGATATTTCGGCGAGCGGCGCATATAAGAACGCGCCTTCGTCGAGCGAGACGGACGCAGTGGATTACGAAACAAGACTTAAGTCGGCAGTTCCCATCATCGGTATAAGAAACATATCGCAGTATCCGTCCAATGCGGTAGGCGTACTGCTCGATTTCGCGGGACCGTCTGATTCGGTAGCCGCCATGTACAACGCGTTAGGCGGCGACGAATCATATATCGCCAACGACTACGATCTGTTGTATTTCGTAGACGGCGAGATGTACGAGGCGAAAAAGCTCATACGTGCCGACGACGACACCGTAGTAAACAACCGTGAAAAATTCTTCGATTCGCGCGGCAGGTGGATAGTCACGGATTGGGCTATACGCATCAATCCAACCAAAGCGTTCCTTGTCAATACGTATTTGAACGTGCAAACGCTCGTGCGCGACGAAACGCGTTTCGGCGGCGACTCGGCGGGGATTAACACCGGCTATAACGAGAGCGGCAGTCAGATCGCGATAAACGGATACGAGTACTTGACGTACTATCTGTTCGTTAAAGATACGAGCATAGTTGCTTACGATTACTACGACCGTTTCAACGGTTACTATACCGTTGCCGACGGCGCCGATCTCAACAGGAACTATATACCCGCGTACGATGCGTCGCTCGATAACCAAACCTACGACTACACGAATTTGGATCCGAGCATTCCCGTACCCGGTTCGCTTTACTATCACGCGGGCAACCGCGAGGTAGCGGAATTCGATACCGCGCCGGGCGCAGGCTCGGGCTATGAGCTTGTCAAAAATCGCGAGCAGGGCGCGCCGACGCAATACGTAGGCAGACTTGCGGGTGCAGATTACACTGCGGCGATAGGCAACGATCCGAACTCGCCGTATCTCGAAGGCGCGTTCAGATATTCGCATACGATCAACGTGTCGAGCGCGACTTCGGAGATCACGTATATCCCGATGAGCTACTTTGCGTTGCCGTCCGACTTGACCGACGGCATGACAGAAACGGGCGAGGTCAAGTATTTCACCGATTCGTACGTGGCGTACGATATTCGGAATCCTTACGACCGCAACAATCTCGGCGTCGTTTCGAGCGCGATAACTCTCTCGGACGGCGTGCATACGTGGTCGGGCAATTCCGGCGAATACGCTTTGAACCGAAATCCGTACGTAGAGTTCGGTACGTTCAACACCGGTATCGAGACCGATAAGATCGGCGTGAGCAACAGCCCGTATTTGAACAAAGCTGTTTCCATCACCACGTACACCACGTCGGAAAGCGGTCCGGTAGCGATACAAAACACCGTCGGAGGAAACCAAGTCACGTATTTCTCCGCCGATAACAATAAGCAGATGCTCATAGGCAACGGTCACGCCATGATCTTGCCTAACAACGTCAACAGTTTGCAAGAACATCAATTCGGTTTGACGCTCAAAAAGAGCAGCGCGAGAGCGGCGGGCACGAATCTTACGATGACCGTCGCGGTCTCGAAGTGCAACGGCACGCCGACCAACACGAGCGTAGTTTACGCGAACGACGCCGACAAAGCCAAGTTTACGGCAGTAGTGTCGTATAAGCTCGAAATAGGCAATGCGCCCGTCACGCTCGACGTTAATTCCGTGACTGCCGACGCTACGGCAGGGTATTATACCGACGTTCAGATCACGAACGGAAGTTCGCAGTCGTACGAGATAGAGCTTAAAAAGAAGGGCGAGGATTCCGCTGTAGCTGCGAACAAGCAGACTATATTCTACAACGACGCCGACTTGCACGATCAAGCGTTCTTCTATCCCGATTCCGCCAAGCGTTTCGATACTTGGAGCGCGGGCGCAGACGCATACGAACGGGTGAAACAGACCGACGCAAACGGTTTTGTCAACTGCGCGAGTTCCGTGCCCGTCGCGCAAGCGTCGTTGCGGAATTATTTCGGCAACAAGACAAACGCCGACATCGCGCAGCTTAACGGCGAGTTTACTCCCAACTCGGGTAAATACGGGACAAAGACCAATCAGAACGATATCATCGAAGGTTTCAGCAAATACTTCTCGGTGTCGTTTGCAAACGGAAATCAAAGCTTGATAATCCGCCCGCTCGCAAAAACGCTCATCAATGCCGAGGCTATCGGTTCGGGCGCGAGCATGGAGCAGATAAGACAGTTCTATGCCGCGCGCGGACTCGTTCCCCGTATCGAAGGCGCAAAAGTAGTAGGCGCGTACTATCCGCTCAAAGTTCTTATTTACGATAGCTGCGGCGACGGATTCGGCGCAGGCTCGTATGTGGCTGTAGAAGTTCGCGTAGAGGTTCTCGACGCGCTGCCCACGTTCTCGGGCGCGCTCGTAAACGACGGTACGGCGGTCAACGGCGTGCAGAACAAAAAGCTCGATATTTCGCTCGCTGTGGGCGGAACGTTCTCGCTCAACCTCAAAGAGTATATCGTCGATCCCGATATGATCTCCACGAGCGCGGACTCGCTTATTTGGAAATCCACGTACGACACGCTTTTGGCAAAACCGAACAAGACCGACGACGATAATTTCGTTTTGGAAACGAGCGACTACTTGGTGTCGCCGTTCGTGACCGATATAGGCAGCGGCGCGTATAACAATTTCACTCCTTACGGAGACCGTACGACTGCCGCCGATATAACGATGTCCATCTATCACGAGGACACGAATTGGACGGACAGCACGCGTCCCGCGCCGTCGTCCAACAGCGTAGTGTTCACGCTCAACCGTCGTGCGCTCGGCACGTCGTCGTACACGTTCAAACTTCATTTTACCGACAACGTGCACTATGCAAGCAGCGGAAGATACGATTTCTCCGTAGTGCCTACGCTTACCGTCAACGTGCGAGTGATAAACCAAGCTCCTACGGTACGTTCCGAAAATCTCGCAAACAGCATCAAGATGCGTGCGGGCGATACGTTTACCGTGTTCACCACTCCGTACGAAAAGTTCTTCGATGCGGATAATCCCGCGTCGATGTCGTCGAACAGTGTAGTCAACTTCGACCGTACCGCAAATAAGAATTTGGCAAACAAGACCTCGGGCAGCTACGAATACGCCAAGTATACGAGCGAGTATTTGCAAACCCACGGCTTGCGCGATTACAACGACGAAATTCCCGATAATCAGCATCTCGGCTTTGCCGCGATCGCAAACGACGATACGCCGTGGACGATGCGCTTGAGCTATAATTTTGCGACCAACACCGACGCAGACTGCTTTACCATCGAGCGTCAGGACAGACTTGCGCCCGAGAACAATATGGGCGGTAACGCAGTGCCTTTGACGCTTACCGTGCGCGCGGTCGGCGTGTGCTCAAACGTTCCTCTCACTTTTACCGTAAACGATTACGAGGGCGGCACTGCTACTTATACAATATACATTACCGTCGAAAGCTCGAGACCGGTTGCCGTAACGCCCGAAACGCACGAAAGCAACGAGTACACGCTCAATACCGGATTGTCGTTTACCAAGGCAAACGGCGTGGTAGTAACGGGCGAATACAATATGTATATGTTCGCGGCAAGCGACGACACGCAGGTCGATGCGGCGCGTTCCGTGATCCTTCGCGACAATACGCGCGTTAACGCATACGGCAAGATCAAGATCAATATCGGTTCGTCTACAGTCAACGGCGTTAAAGTAGGCGGCGTTGCATACGATCCCGACAGCAACGATAACGATGCTATAGGCTTGTACTACAGCAGCGAGAACGTGCCTATATTCAGCATCAACGGTATTCCGATGACGTATAACTCCGCTACGCGCAGCTACAGCAACGAGCGTTACGTTATAACGCCGTCCTCGGATATGCGTTCGTTTACCGTAACGTGTTTGAGCTACGATTTCAACCGCGATTGGGACGATCTGCAATTCTACGTAAAAGATGCGGGCAACAACACGTTCGATAACGCGTTGCGCATAACGATACACATCAGCACGCTCTATTCGTCGATGACCAATAAACATATGACGACCGACAAGATCAACAATGCCGGCAGCATAACGGGCGTGGACGAAGTGTACGTAAAATCGTACGACCGTTTCAGCGGTAAAGTTCCGTCGGAAAACGACGAGGACATGGGCAAACTCAGCCGTTATCAGTTTATGAACTATTACGGCGTAGGCACGGGCGATCTCGTTTCCGTCGACCAAGTGGAGGGCAAGAGCGGCGCGTTCATTGCGGACAGCGACGTTGCGGCTACCACCGAGGGCATGGCGGCTTACGGGTTCAAACTGTACGCGCTCATGGACGAGAAAGCCGACGAATCGGGTTACGAAGCGCTTACGATAGATAAGCTCAATTCGTCCGGCATGTTCACGGTGGATCGTGCCAACGGATACTTCTATTCGGAATCCGTACCCGATAAATATTTGATAGGCGGCATTTCGCACGACGGTACGAGCATTTCCGCGCGCGACAACGGATTGTTGACGTACTTGCAGGACTACGTTATCATATCGGTCGGCGCGGACGGTTTGTCGCTTGATTTCCGTCCCATATCGACTAATCGCAACGATAAAATACTGCTGTACGTGCAAGTGGACAAAAATCCGTCGATGACGCGTTTGGTCGCGCCTCGCGATTCCGTGCTTACGGCAGGCTCGCTGTTCTACTTGAGCGTAGAAAACTCCGCGCCCATGGCGAATACCGCCAAAGAAACGCTGTCGTTTGCCGGCGCGGTCGGATCTTACGCTACGTTTAAGGTATACGACCATCTCGACGAGCTTGGTTCGATGTTCACCGATTCCGATACGTTCGACAACGTGACGGTAGGCGGCTCGGGCGCGTACAACGACAGACAGTACCGCGAAGCGTTCGCCGAGGCGACGAGACTCGGTATCGATTGGGACGAGAGCAAGGGCAAGACCCGCGCTATCGATATTTCCGTGGATAAAGCGCGCAACGAAATAACCGTCACGATAAATCGCAGAATAGATATGCGCGACGAAGACGGCAAATATTCGTCCGCAGTCGAAGTGCCTATCGTATTCGAGGGCACGGATATGTCCGGCGCGGCTGCTACCGTAACGTTGCGCGTGACCGTTCTCAACAGCGACATCGACGTAAACGGCGCGGCTATAGGCAGCTTCCGCGATGCGGAAACGGGCTACGGCTATTCGCTCTCGCGCGATACGGCGGACGGCAGGGATTATACCTTGCATGCGTACGTTTCACGCGACCTGCGCCCGTTGACGTTTAACGTCCGCGATATATTCTCCGATCCCGACTTTACGACCGCGCTTTCGGATACCGATTCGTTCAGACTCGTTGCCGTTGCGGGCGGAAATTACGACAAGTACGTTACGGACGACGTTCACAAAGTGATGTACGAGTCCGACGAGAAGTCATTTGAACTCGCCACCGTCACGCCTACGTTCTATAACAACGACGGGTATAGATTCAGCGGCTTTACGATCACGGCGTCGTCTTACGCGCGCGATCATTCCGCTACGGCGTATATGCGCGTGCTCGACAAATGCGGCGACGTTAATGCCGACGATGCGTCGAGCGGAATTACGCTTAAGATAGTCGTCGAAATAATCAACTCCGCGCCGTCCGTGCTCGACGGTAAGGACAATACGCTCATGACCATAGTCGGCGCGTCCGTAAAGACCGAGGACGAGAGCGACGAACTTGAGACGATCACGCTCGATATAGCCGATTACGTGACCGATATAAACACCACCGATACGCCCGATCAAAAGGGCAAAACCGAAACATATCTGCGCATTCGTTTTGTTGCAGTAGATACGCCGACGAACTTCTTTGCGACCAAGCGCGGCGCACCCGAGATCGACGATCTCGCTACTTACAAAGTAAGCGACAATGACGACCGTATACTCACGATCACGCCCAAGAAAGGATATTTCGGCGAGCAGGTCATTACCGTTACCGTGTACGACGGCAGCGAAAACAACAATTCTTCGCTCGGTGCGAGCTTTAAGATACGTTTGTCGCTTGTGTACGACTTCAAAGAGGTCGACAGTCTCAAACAGGTTTCGAGCGTGCGCGGTATTCCCGTAGATCTGACGACGGATATGCTCGTCGAGCGCAAGCCCGATATGGCGGGCACGCAAGTCAAGGACGAAGGCGAGGATGAGAACGTTCCCGCCGCGCTTGCGGACGCCGATACGGGCAACTATTTCAATCCCGCCGAGGGCTACGTTATCACGTCGATATCCGCGGTTTCCTCTTCCGTGACCGAATATGTTTCCATATTCCAAGCCGAGGACGGCACGTGGAGACTTACTCCGCTCAGAGTGACGCCCGGCGTTATGCTCGCCGTGGAGTTCAGCATGCCGGGTAGCGACAAGCCGTACAGCACGTTGCAATTCATGCTCACTATCGACAACAACCCCGCGCCCGTGCTCAAGGACGCGTTCAAAACGGACGAGGGCTATGTGTTCAACCGCTACGACACGTCGGGCAACCGCGATACGATAGTTCTCAATCAGGACGGCACAGCCAATATTTCGCCCAAGCAATTGTTCACCGACAACATCGGCGACGTTGTGAGCTTTGTATCGGCTAAGTCCAAATCGAGTTCGCTTGTTTCGGTCAACGTTGTTGCCGAAGACAACCTTGCGCTCACGTTCTTCGCGCGCGGCAGCACCGAAATAACCGTAGTGGTAAAAGATCTCACGGGCGATTCGGCTACGTACACGTTTATCGTAGTCAATACCGACCTCGACGAGCCGACGCTTTGGCAGAAGGTGATGATAAGCTACGAGACCAATACCGTAATATGGCTGTCGGTCGCCGCGGCGATACTGTTGCTTATAATCATACTCATAATCATACTCATTGCAATGCGCCGTCGCAAGAAGAAGCAGCAAGAGCTTGAGGAAATGCTCATATCCGAAATGGAACTCGAAGAGCAGATGATGCGTCTCAACGCCGCCGCAAGCGCAACGAAGTATCAGTCGTACGGATATTTGCCGCCGACGATGCCCGTGCAGAACGATCCGACGCTTATGCTCGGCAGTGCGCCTCAGCCGCAGACCAATCCCACGCCTACGCTTAACCTCAATGCGGGGCAGAGCAGTCAAAACGGCAACGATCAACAGTAAACAATCGTATAAAATACGGAGCATGCGATAAAACATGTTCCGTATTTTTTTACGCAAAATTCACATAAAATCATATGCAAAAGAGTTGTGTTTTTTTTCGCGATGCGCTATAATAATATCAACGCGAAAGCATTTTAATAGGAAAATTTCCGGTAAAATAGTTTTCAGTGCATTTTTTGCAGTATTGTGTCGTGAAAATTTCACGCGTATATATAAAATATATAATAAAAAATCAGTATAATTTAACGGAGGCAATTTACTTTGCAAAAACGAGTTGTAGAACCTTATCTCAAGGTTATATTTTTGGGCGGAGTCGGCGAGATCGGCAAAAATATGACCGCTCTCGAATTCGGCGAGGACATTATCATTATCGACTGCGGATCGACTTTCCCCACGTCCGATACCCCCGGCGTAGACCTTATAATACCCGATCCCGCATACTTACTGCTCAATCGCGACAGGATCCGCGGCATAGTCGTAACGCACGGGCACGAGGACCATATCGGGTCGATCCCGTATTTTCTCAAGCAGTGCAATGTGCCCGTGTTCGGTACAAAGCTCACGCTCGCGCTTATAGAAAACAAACTGCGCGAAATGCATATCGACAACGCAAAGCTCAACGTAGTGCAGCCGGGGAACGTGGTACAGCTCGGCAGAGCGTTCAAAGTGGAGTACGTAAAAGTATCGCACTCCATAGCCGGCTCGTGCGCGTTGTCCATTCAAACGCCCGTCGGCGTGGTTTTCCATTCGGGCGATTTCAAAGTGGACTTCACTCCGATAGACGGAAACATGATCGACTTGCAGCGCATTGCCGAAATAGGCAAGCAGGGCGTGTTGCTGTTGCTTTGCGAAAGCACAAACGTAGAGCGCCCCGGCTCGTCGATGAGCGAAGCTACCGTCGGGCGTTCGATGCGCAATATTTTTAACGAGAACAAAGACAGGCGGTTGATAATAGCGACGTTCGCGTCCAATATCCACCGTTTGCAGCAAATAATCGATCTCGCCGCGGAATTCGGGCGCAAGGTAGCGTTTTCGGGCAGATCGATGATAAACGTAGCGGAGTGTGCGGCGCGTATAGGCGAGTTGAGACTCGACAGGAGTCTTATCGTCGATATAGAAAAGGTCAAGAACGTTGACGACAAAGACCTTGTTATCTTGTCGACAGGCAGTCAGGGCGAGCCGATGAGCGCGCTCACGCGCATGGCGTCCGACGAATTTTCAAAGGTCAAGCTCGGGTATAACGATACGGTCATACTTTCCGCGCACCCTATCCCAGGCAACGAGCGCATGGTGTATAACGTTATAAACAACGTATACCGTCACGGCGCGCGCGTCATATACGAGAGCCTTGCGGAACTGCACGTATCGGGTCACGCTTGCCGCGACGAGCTGTCGCTTTTGCATGCGTTGCTCAAGCCGCAGTTTTTCATTCCCGTGCACGGCGAGCACAGACATTTGCAAAAGCACGCAGAGCTTGCCGTTTCCATGGGCGAGCTTCCGTCGCATATCATAATCACCGATATAGGTGATTGCGTGCACGTTTCGCATAAGATGTTCAAGATAGGCGAACAGGTCGCGGCTGGCAGTCTGCTCGTGGACGGGCTTGGCGTAGGCGATACCGACAGTTCGGTGCTGCGCGACAGAAAGCATCTTGCCGAAGACGGTTTGCTTATCGCAGTCATTTGCATAGACGAACTGTCGGGCGAGGTGTCGGCTATAGACATAACGTCGCGCGGGTTTGCTTACGATACCGATAACGAAGAGTTCTTCGAGAAATGCAGAGACGATATCAGCCGAGTGCTCGGCGAATACGACTTGCGCGAATGCGACAGAAGCGTGCTTAACAACACGATAAGAAAAGAACTCAAAAACTATATTTTCAAAAAGACGAGACGTTCTCCCATGATCTTGCCTATGGTCATAGACTGTTAAATGCGCGCCGCCGAGGAGATAACCGCGGTCGAGCTTTTGGCGCCCGTCGGCGATATTACGCGCCTTCCCGTAGCAATCGCGTACGGTGCGGACGCAGTGTATCTTTCGGGCAAATCGCTCGGTATGCGCGCCGCGTGCAAAAATTTCGATCGCGCCGAACTCAAAGCCGCAGTCAATATGACGCACGGAAAAAATAAAAAATGCTACGTCACGCTCAATGTTTTCCCGAACGACGACGATTTGAAAAGCGCCGACGAGTATTTGCAATACCTTTCCGAAATAAACGTCGACGGACTGATAATTTCCGATCTCGGATTGATAAAACGCGCTGTAGACAAAACGGATATACCGGTGCATGTATCGACGCAAGCAAATATAATGAACTCCGACACGGCGAAAATATATGCCGATATGGGAGTTAAAAGAATAGTGCTCGCGCGCGAACTGTCGCTCGATCAAATCCGCGTTTTGCGCGATAGGCTGGACTATAGCGTGGAACTTGAAGCGTTCGTACACGGCGCGATGTGCATATCGTATTCGGGCAGATGTTTGCTGTCCTCGTATTTGAAAGGCAGACCCGCAAACCGCGGCGAATGTAATCAAGCGTGCCGTATGCGCTTTAAGCCCGAGGGGTTCGACGAACCGCTCGAGTTTACCGAAGACGACGGAACGTACATATTCGGCGGTAACGACCTCAATATGATCGAACATATGAGCGAACTGATCGATGCGGGCGTGACATCTTTTAAGATAGAGGGCAGAGTAAAGACCGAGTATTACGTCGGGTGCGTGGTAAACAGCTACCGTCACGCGGTAGACGCCGCGCTGAAGGGCGAAAAACTCGACGGTATGTATGTGTCCGATCTGTATAAAGCGCCAAATCGCGGGTTTAATACGGGTTTTTATTTCGGTATGCCCGAGTACGGCGCAGGCGAACCGTATTGCGATTTTTGCGGCATGGCGTTAAGCGACGGCGCAGACGGTACGGTCATAGAAATGCGGAACAGATTTCGCACGGGCGATACGCTCGAAATATTGAGTTACGACGACGGTTGCCATAATAAGCTTATAACCGTGCCGACGATGTACGATGAGATCGGCGAGCCTGTAACGGACGCGAAGATCGTGTGCCAAAAACTGCTGTTCAAAGGTTTGCATTTGCCCAAGTACAGCATGTTGAGAAAACCGCGGGTTTCGCGCTGAATAAGCGCTGTAATCGCTTGCGCGGTTTTGCAATAAGTGCTATAATGATACAGAGATGACCGGACGGTTGCGTGGGGTAACTCACGAGGAAAGTCCGAACACCGCAGGACAGGACGCCGGCTAACTACCGGTGAAGGCGACTTCAAGGAAAGTGCAACAGAAAATTACCGCCGCAAAAGCATGGTTTTTAATCAAGGAGATTTGCGGTAAGGGTGAAAAGGCGAGGTAAAAGCTCACCGCCGCCGCGGCAACGCGGCGGGCTGTGTAAACCCCGTTCGGTGCAAGACGTAAGGATCAAGGTTGTCCGCCGCCCTTAAAAATCGCTCGATCGGTGCGGCAACGCATCGGCTGGATAGATAACCGTCATAAACAGAATTCGGCTTACAGGTCATTCTCGCGCCCGCAGAACTTTAACTCTGCGGGCAATTTTTTTAATTAAGGATTCCGAATTAAGAATTAAGTCGATTTTTCGCGGCGGTTTTTGCATTATATAATATTTTTGGAAATCTTTATCACCGCGCGCTTTTCTATGCGCGAAACGTACGAGCGCGATATGCCGAGCATACCCGCGACCTGCGACTGCGTGTACGCTTCGCCGCCGTCGAGCCCGTAACGGCGCTCTATGATGGTGCGTTCGGTGTCGGGCAATTCTTTTACCGCTTGTTTTATCTTTTCGAGAACAATGCCGTTTTCGATTTTTTCGTAACCGTTTTCGGGCTGAGGTATAACGTCCATGAGCGCCACGTCGTTTCCGTCTTTATCTGTGCCGACCGACTCGAAAAGGCTCATTGCGGCGCGGTGTTTTTTATTCGCGCGTATGTACATGAGTATTTCATTCTCTATACACTTTGCGGCATATGTGGTGAGCTGACAGCCTTTTTCCGGCTCGAACGTTTCGATGCCTTTGATCAGTCCGATACTGCCGACGCTTATAAGATCGTCGGCTTCGCCCGCATTGTTGTATTTTTTCACGATGTGCGCTACGAGACGGAGATTATGCTTTACGAGAATATCGTACGCTTCGCGGTCGCCGTTTTTGTACATGGCGAAATATTCGCGCTCTTTTTCGGGACTCAACGGTTTCGGGAACGAGCCGTTGTTGTTCACGAACGACGTAAAAAAGAATATTCTGGACAAAAAAGCCATAAAGGTCTCGAAAATCATAAAACGCCTCGATTTTTGATTTGAAAATATTGCGTGTTTCGACGGGCATGACCGCTTTGTCGGGTGCGGGTTAATATGTATATGACGAAGAATGTCGAATTTTGCCTGTCCGCGAAAATATTCGCGAGCATAAAAAGTCAAGTGTATATGAAGTGATTATAATGAATATGCGAGCAGTTTTATCGGCGCAAAAACGAGGTAAAGTTTCCTTGCATACTTCTTTTTCAAAAGTTGCGCACGCAGGTAAAAAAACAAATAGTTATAGAAAGAGTAAGTAATTTATATCATAACAAAATCAAGTTAAAGTTTTCTTGTCTACTTCTTTTCCAAAAGTTGTGTATGCGGTTAAAAACAAATAATTGTATAGAAAGAGTAGTAATTTATATCGTAATAAAATCAAGTTAAAGTTTTCTTGCCTACTTCTTTTCCAAAAGAAGTAGGTTAAAATTCTTGCAATTGCCGAAAATAAATGCTACAATATGAACTATCAAGCAATCGGTTTCGGCGAATAATATTCCCGTTGCTTGCGCGCTTGTTCGATTGAGTCCTAAGTAAAATGCCCGCATAATGTTGTCGGGTAGGCTAAAGAGGTTGGAATTTTGATATTTTTGTCGCAGAACGGAATAACGTCGGTCGCATCCGACGTGACGGTGGTGTTGTTTCTCGTGCTCATGACGATCGGTACGATACTTGCCGTCATATATTTTTTATGTAAGTATTCGCAAGACGGTTCGCCCGTACGCAAAAAAAAGAGCGTTATCGCGATAATAATTGCAGTGGGCGCGGCTGTAAGGATCATATTTGCTATGTGCATACGCGGGTACAGAGAGGATTACGATCTGTTCGCCGATATGTTCAAACACCTCGGCGCAGAGGGTCTGGACGGTTACTATACCGGCAAGCCCGACGCCGTGCTGTACCCGTTGGTGTACGTCGTATATTTGCTGTTTGGCGGAATATCTTACGTAACGGGTCTTTCCGATTTTGCGCTCGGCGCTCAATTCATGATAAAACTCCCGCTTATTGCGGCGGATATTCTGATAGCGTACGGTATATATAAGATAGCGCGCAAATACTTTAACGAGCGTACGGCGCTCGTACTGTTCGCGTTTGTGTGCGCTTGTCCCGCGTTTTTCATTGCGTCTGCCGTTTGGACTTCGCCCATAGTGTTTACGGCGCTGTTTGCGGTATGGGGTTGTTATTTTCTCGCGCGCAAAAAGTACGGCTTGACGATAGGTTTTTTTACGGCGGCTGCGTTTGCGAGCAAGGAAGGAATATTCCTTTTCCCCGTCGCGGCGGTGTTCTCGGGCTATCACTTTGTAAAAGCGGCTATCAACGTGCATAAAGACAAGCCGTCGGGCAAGGCAGTTGCGGACGGAAGATACAGCGCAATATACGAAGTGCCTTGCGCGTTTATCGGCTCGATTGCCGTAGCGTATCTTTTGGGACTTTTGATGACGTATTCTTACAGCTACGATCCGTTCAAGTATATATACGAATTTACCGTCTCGCCGCTCGTTAATTGGGATTTTTTCACGTTTAACGGTTTGAGTGTGTACTCGCTGTTCAATCAGAACGGACAGGAAGCGGGCGCGCGTTTCCCGTCATGGGTGTTTGCTTGCGTTTTTGCCGCGATCATCTCGGCGGTGGTGTGCATAGTGTACTTCAGCAAGCGCAACCGTGCTACGATGGTCATGCTTGCCGCGTACTCGCTGTTCACGCTGTCCGTGTATTATCCCGGTATGAACGCGGCGGTAATGATTTTATCGCTTGCCGCGCTCGGTTGCGCATACGCGCTCGTCAAGGATAAACGGCTGCTGCACGTTCTGTTTTTGACATGTATAACGTACGTTGTAAATTCGTCGAGCGTGCTCGCCAATGCGGGGTACTTGAATAATCTTGCCGATTATGTGTTTTCCGATCCGAGCTATACAGGCTCGATCTTGATGTCCGGCGGCGTCAACGCCGTATGTATAACGTGTTCGGCGTTAGTCGTGCTCGCGCATTTGTATTTTACCGTCGTTACTGTCAGCGTCGGAATGACGGGGCAAAAGAAAATGTTGAACGCATGTAACGGTTTCGATGCAAGCCTGCGCGAATTTTTTACGGTAAGGAGAGGATAGATTGTTAGCGAGGATTAACAGCTACGCATTGAGCGGCTTGAACGGCTATAAAGTGTCTGTCGAAGTCGATATACACGCAGGTCTGCCCGGTATCGAGGTTGTGGGGTTGCCCGATACCGCCGTCAAAGAGTCGCGCGAGCGTATGCGGTCGGCAATAAAAAACAGCGGTTACGATTTTACTCCGCATAAGATAACAATAAATCTCGCGCCCGCGCACACTAAAAAAGAAGGCTCGGTATTCGATCTTGCGATCGCGCTCGGCGTGCTCTGCGCAACGGAGCAGGGCGTAGTGGACGAACACCGAAATCCGCTGCGTGCGCTCGAGGACTATATATTTTTGGGCGAGCTGTCGCTTTCGGGCAGCGTGCGCAAGATAAACGGAGTAATGCCCATACTCATATCCGCGCGCGAACGCGGATTCAAAAAGGTTGTCATACCGAAAGAAAACGCGAACGAAGCTAAATACATACGCGGCGTGGAAGTGTATGCCGTTGGATCGCTCCGAGAGGCTGTAGCGCTCGTAAACGCCTCAGACGCATTGCCGATCGAAACGTGCGACATTTCGCCTAAGTCCGCTGCGCGTGCGAGCGAAGATCTCAAGTACGTCAAAGGACAGTATTCCGCAAAGCGCGCGCTCGAGATAGCGGCGGCGGGCGGGCACAATATGCTCATGATAGGTTCGCCCGGCGGCGGGAAAACGATGCTCGCAAAGTGTCTGCCGGGGATATTGCCGGACATGACCGAAGATGAAATTTTGGAAACGACCAAGATACATTCCGTTGCGGGTATTCTCGACCCGCAAGCGGGGATCGTGACCGAGCGTCCGTTTCGCACTCCGCACCACACTTCGAGTAAGATAGCTTTGACGGGCGGCGGATCTACGTCGCACCCCGGTGAGATAAGCTATGCGCATAACGGCGTGTTGTTTTTGGACGAGTTGCCCGAGTATCCGCGCGGTGTGCTCGAAATATTGCGTCAGCCGCTCGAAGACGGGGTAATAACCGTTTCGCGCGCGGCGCGCTCCGTGGAGTATCCCGCGGATTTCATGCTCGTTGCAAGCATGAACCCGTGCCCATGCGGATATTACGGTTCGGCTGCGCACGCTTGCTCGTGCACGCCGTCGCAAATACAAAAATATATGTCGCGCATATCCGGACCGTTGCTCGACAGGATCGACTTGCATATAGACGTAGACGAAGTGCGGTACGACGAACTTACGTCGGACGGATTGTCCGAAAGCTCTGCAACAGTCAAGGCGCGGGTAAACGCGGCGCGTGCGGTTCAAACCGCGCGTTATGCGGGAACGAACGTACATTCAAACGCCAATATGAGCAATGCGATGATAAAGAAATATTGCGCGCTCGATGCGGCGGGCGAGCGGATTTTATCCAATGCGTTCGATAAGCTCGGATTCTCTGCGCGTGCGTATACTCGCATACTCAAAGTCGCGCGCACTATAGCCGACCTCGACGGAAGCGAAAATATTCAATCCAAGCACATAGCGGAAGCCGTCATGTACCGCTCGCTCGATAAGGCGGTGAAATAATGCTGTTATCCGATTTGTATTTGTGGCTGTCGTTTTCGCGGGTGCGCACGAGAAAACTCAATAAACTGCTCGAGCGGTATACTCCCGAACAACTGTGGGACAGCTTCGACGAGGAAATAAAATACAATCCGGACGACAAAGCGCTTTCGGCGTTAAAGCGCACGCGTTCCGTCGATTTCATAGAGCGTACCAAACAATACTTAAAACTCAATAATATAGAATACGTCACGCGCGCCGATCCGATATTTCCCGTTAGCCTCGCGCAGACCGAAGTCGATCCGCCGCTCGTGCTGTACTATAAAGGCAATCTCGATATATTGCGCGAGCCGTGCATCGCGGTAGTGGGCACGCGCCGCGCGTCGCAGTACGGTAAGTACGTAACTAACAAAATAGTAAGCGAGCTTGCGCAAAGATTTACGATAGTAAGCGGACTTGCAACGGGCATAGACGGTTATGCGCATGCCGCCGCGCTCGATGCGGGCGGAAATACCGCGGCGGTCCTCGGCAGCGGATTGTTCAACGTGACGCCCGTTTCAAACGTAAAACTGTTCGACGATATTTGCAAGCGCGGAACGGTCGTTACGGAATATACGCCCGATACGCACGCGACCGAGTATACTTTTCCCGAGCGTAACCGTATAATAAGCGGGTTGTGTAAAGGCGTTTTGGTCGTCGAAGCGTCGGATGGCAGCGGATCGCTCATAACGGCAAACTGCGCGCTCGAGCAGGGCAGAGACGTTTTCGCCGTACCGGGCGATATAGACAAGATACGTTCGATAGGTACGAACAAGCTTATTAAAAACGGCGCAGTGCCCGTGACGAGCGCAAACGATATTTTCGATTATTACGACGTTCCGCATGCGGGGAGAAAACAAAAGAGCGTCGAACTCGATTTCGGACAGCAAAAAATTTTGGATATGCTCGCAAACGGCGAAGCGTCGTTCGATTCGCTTGCCGAACGCAGCGGAATGAGCATAGCGGAGCTAAACACGTCGTTGTCCGCGCTCGTAATATACGGGCTTGTGCATGAAGTGTCCAAAAACGTATACGGTTTGTCGTAAAATCAAGGAAGGAAACAAGGAGAACAGTATCATGAAATTGGTTGTTATAGAAGGTATAGGCAAGCAAGAGACCATTCAAAAATATCTCGGTTCGGGCTACCGCGTGTTCGCGACGGGCGGGCATGTACGCGACTTGCCCAAAAAGCGGCTTGCCGTCGACGTGAAAGACGATTTCAAACCGACGTACGTCGTAATGGACGATAAAAAGAACACGGTTGACACGCTCAAAAAGGCGGCGGCTTCCGCGGAGACCGTTTTGCTCGCGACCGACCCAGACCGCGAAGGCGAGGCGATCTCTTGGCACGTGGCTACGCTTTTGGATATTCCGTCCGATGCGCCCGTGCGCATAGAGTTCAACGAGATAAGCAAGCCCGCAATATCCCGCGCGCTTTCAAGTCCGCGCCCTATCGATAAAAATCTCGTCGATGCGCAGCAAGCGCGCCGCGTGCTCGACAGGCTCGTCGGTTACAAGGTGTCGCCCGTGCTTTGCAAAAAGATACAGAGCAATCTCAGCGCGGGGCGCGTGCAATCGGTAACTTTGCGGCTCGTGGTGGACAGAGAACGCGAGATAGAATGTTTCGTGGCGGAGGAGTATTGGAACTTTTATTCGATGCTCAAGACCGACGGCGGAGATTCGATCAAAGCTACGCTTTGCGGCAAGCTCGGCAAAAAGCTCAAGCTTTCGAGCGAGGCGGAAGTGAACGCGGTAAAATCGGAGCTTGACGGCAAGCAATACGCCGTGCGCAACGTGAAAAAGAGCGTCACGCGCTCGCATCCGTACGCGCCGTTCATCACTTCCACAATGCAGCAGGACGCGTTGAACAAGCTCGGCATGAGCCTTAAACAAACGTCGTCGGCGGCGCAAACGCTTTATGAGGGCGTAGAGCTGCCGAACGAAGGCAAGGTCGCGCTTATAACGTATATTCGTACCGATTCGACGCGCGTATCCGCCGCGGCAATAACGTCGGCGCGCGAATATATCACGGAGAATTTCGGCAACGAGTATCTGCCCGAAAAGCCCAATTATTACGCGTCGAAAAAGAACGCGCAGGACGCGCACGAGGCTATCCGCCCTATTTCGTTGGATCGCACGCCCGCGAGCGTCAAGCCGTATTTGAACAAGTATAATTATATGCTGTACGAGCTTATATATAAGCGGTTCTTGGCGAGTCAAATGTCGGACGCAACTTATAACTCGGTGTCTGTGGATATAGGCGCGGGCGAGTACGATTTTTCGGTGACGGGAAGAACGCCGCTGTTCGACGGATTTACAAAGGTATATGCCGCCGCGGAGAAACAAGAGGAAGGCAAAGACGTGGCGGTCAAACTGCCCGAGCTCGAGACGGGCGACAGGCTCGGTTTCGTCAAATATGTATGCGAGCAGAAATTCACAAAGCCGCCCGCGCGCTATACCGAGGCAAGCTTGGTTCGCGCCATGGAAGAAAAGGGTATAGGCAGACCCGCGACATATACGCCCACAGTGTCGTTGCTGTTCTCGCGCAAGTACGTGGAAAAGCAAGGCCGCGCGATAGCGCCCACCGAACTCGGCAAAGAAGTTACCGATATGCTCGTCAAATATTTCCCCGAGATTATGGACGTCGGATTTACCGCGCAGATGGAAGACCGTCTTGACGGCATAGAGGACGGCGGAAAGCGTTGGCAAGATATCGTCGGCGGTTTCTACGACGGTTTCGAGGATAAGATAAACGCCGCCAAATCGGACGGATACACGCTTAAAGCGCCCGACGAGCAGACCGATTACGTTTGCGAGAAATGCGGCGCGAAAATGATAATTAAAACGGGAAGGTACGGCAAGTTCTTGGCGTGCCCGAATTATCCCAGATGCAAAAACACCAAAAATCTCGATGCGGACGGAAATGTTACGGAATTGCCGGAGGCCGAACAGTCGGACGTTGTGTGCGACAAGTGCGGAGCTACCATGGTAGTTAAGACGGGCAAGTACGGCAAGTTCTTGGCATGCCCGAATTTTCCCAAGTGCAAAAACATCGTCAATCTCGAAAAGCCCGAAGACAAGGACGAAAAGCCGTTGCCGCCGTGCCCGAAGTGCGGCAAGCCGCTTAAAAAAATAGTGACGCGGCGTTCCACTTTCTACGGCTGCTCGGGCTATCCCGATTGCGACTTTGCGCTTTCGGCGCGTCCTACGGGCGAGAAATGCCCCGAATGCGGTTCGCTGCTCGTGGAGAAGTCGGGAAAGAACGGCAAGTATACGGCTTGCTCGAATAAGGATTGCAAATATAAGCGAAATATCGAAAATGAAAAATAACATCGTCGTTACGGTCATAGGCGGCGGTCTTGCCGGTTGCGAGGCGGCGCTCATATTGAGCAAGCTCGGCGTAAAAGTTCGGCTTGTCGAAGCGAAACCGCTGTGGTTTTCGGGCGCGCATAAAAATTCGGGGCTTGCCGAAATAGTGTGTTCCAACTCCTTTAAGAGTACGGCGGAAACCACTGCGAGCGGCGCGCTCAAAAACGAACTCGATATTTTGGGTTGCGAGCTTTTGCGCGTAGCCCGAGCATGCGCCGTGCCTGCCGGCAGCGCGCTTGCCGTAGACCGCGACGAGTTTTCGCGGCTCGTCACCGAACGGATCGACCGCTCCGAAAATATAGAACTCGCGCACGAGATAGCCGAGACGGTAGACCCCGACGTTTATACGATAGTTTGCGCCGGTCCGCTCGCGCATGATCGTTTGACCGAAAGCTTGTCGGCGCTCGCAGGCGAGGGGCACTTGCACTTTTTCGACGCCGCCGCGCCGATCGTCACGGCGGAAAGCATTGATATCGGCAAGGCGTTTTTCGGCGCGCGGTACGGCAAAGGCGGCGACGATTATCTCAATTGTCCGATGAGCAAGGACGAATACCTTGCGTTTTACGACGCGCTTGTGCACGCCGAACGCGCCGACGCGCACGAAGTGGACAAGCGCGAGATATTCGAGGGTTGTATGCCTGTCGAGATAATGGCAAGCCGCGGCGTGGACGCGTTGCGGTTCGGACCGTTGCGCCCCGTAGGGTTCAACGAGCACGGCAAGCCGTACGCCGTTTTGCAATTGCGCAAGGAGAATACCGCGGCGTCGTTGTACAACCTCGTCGGATTTCAGACAAATCTGAAATTCCACGAACAGCGACGGGTGTTTTCGCTAATACCCGCGCTCGAGCATGCCGAGTTCGTGCGTTACGGAGTTATGCACCGCAACACGTTTATAAACGCGCCCGACGTGATAAACGGCGATCTTACGCTCAAAAAATCGCCGAAGACGTTTGTCGCAGGACAGCTTTGCGGCGTCGAGGGTTATGTGGAGAGCATCGCTACGGGTCACCTCGCCGCGCTAAACGCATACAGACTTATTTGCGGCAAGCCGACCGTTTGTCCGCCGACCGATACCGTGCTCGGCGCGCTTTGCGATTACATATCCGCGCCCAACGCGAATTTTCAGCCGATGAACGCCAACTTCGGTATACTCCCGCCTATAGGCGGAAAAAAGGCGGACAGAAAGCGCGCGTACTACGATCGCAGCTCGAAAAGCATGGCGGACTTTGTCGCGTCGCTGTAAATTGTTTGATAAAATGCTAACGAGGAGCTTGTCATAAGCTCTATTTTAATTGTCAATCGTTCAAAAGTATGCTATAATATCAAATGACAAATTAGAGTGCGGAGGTATCGATAATTTATGAAACTCGAAGGAACAACCATTGTAGGCGTCAGACGCAACGGTCAAACCGTTATCGCCGGCGACGGACAGGTCACGCAAAATCAGCAGGTCATATTAAAGGGCAATGCCAAAAAAGTACGCAGAGTATATAACGACAACGTTATTTTAGGGTTTGCGGGTTCTGTCGCGGACGCTTTTACGTTGAGCGAGAGGTTCGAGGAAATGCTCAATAAGTATTCCGGCAATCTCATGCGCGCGGCGGTGGAGCTTGCCATGCTTTGGCGCGGCGACCGTAATCTGCGTCAGCTCGAAGCGCTCATGATCGTAGCGGATAAAAACGATATGTTCATAGTTTCGGGCAGCGGCGACGTGATAGAACCCGAACACGGCATTTGCGCCATAGGTTCGGGCGGCAATTACGCGCTCGCGGCGGGCAGAGCGTTGCTCGAAAACACCGAGTTGTCCGCAGAGCAGATCGCAAGAGAAGCGATGCGCGTCGCGTCCGATATTTGCATATTCACCAATTCTAATATCGTAGTGGAGGTGGCGTGATGGATTTTACCCCTAAGCAGATCGTAGCCGAGCTTGACAGATACATCATAGGGCAGACTCAGGCAAAGCGCGCCGTGGCGATAGCTTTGCGCAATCGCTACCGCAGAAGCAAACTGTCGGAAACGGTGCGCGAAGAGATAACCCCGAAAAACATAATAATGAAAGGACCTACGGGCGTAGGCAAAACGGAGATCGCGCGTCGGCTCGCCAAGATAGTCCGCGCGCCGTTCATCAAAGTGGAAGCGACCAAATATACCGAGGTCGGTTACGTCGGGCGCGACGTGGAATCGATGATACGCGATCTCGCCGAGACCGCGGTACATCTCGTCAAGGAAGAGCAAATGGCGGTCGTGGAGAGCAACGCGCGCGAGTTTGCCGAAAAGAAAATAATCGACGCCGTAGTCAAGGCGCGTAAAAAGACCAATACGGATATTTCCGAATCGGTGTTGCGCGCGCAAGTAACGGACGAACTTCGCGACGGCAAGCTCAATAAGACCACGCTCGAGATAGAAGTGGCGGAGCGTTCGCCGCAGATCGAGGCTATGCCGGGCATGAGTATCGATCTCAATCTCAACGATATGCTCGGCGGTATTTTGCCGCAGCGCAAAAAGCGTCGCAGAGTCAGCGTGGAGGAGGCTCTTTCCATATACATGGAAGAGGAGAGCGAGCGGCTCTTGGATATGGACGCTATAAAAGCCGAAGGCGTGCGCAGGGCGCAGGAAGACGGCATCATATTTATCGACGAGATAGATAAAATAGCGTCTCGCGGCGGCTCGGGCGGCATCGACGTGTCGCGCGAGGGAGTTCAGCGCGATATACTCCCTATAGTCGAGGGTTGCACCGTCATGACCAAATACGGCGCGATAAAGACCGATTACATTTTGTTCATAGCGTCGGGCGCGTTCCAGATCTCGAACGTGACGGATCTTATACCCGAACTTCAAGGGCGTTTCCCTATACGCGTCGATCTCAACTCGTTGACGTTCGACGATTTCGTAAAAATATTCACCGAACCCGAAAATGCGGTCACGCGTCAATACGCCGCGTTGCTGTCCGTCGAAAACATAAAGCTCAACTTCACGCCAGACGCCATCGACGAAATGAGCCGTATTGCGGTAATGGAGAACGAGACGGGCGAGGACATCGGCGCGCGCAGACTGCACACCGTCATGGAAAGTCTGCTCGAAGACATCAGTTTCAATGCCGACGGCAACAATCCGCCCATCGAAGTGACGGTAGATAAAGCGTACGTTGCGGAACACCTTGCAAACGAGCTTTCGGCGCACAACCTCAAAAAATATATTTTGTGATTTTTCAACTATGATAAACGTACCCAAAGGCACAAAGGATATGCTGCCGTCGCACAGCCGCAAGTGGCGGACGGTCGAGAACGCTGCAAAAAAGACAGCCGCGTTGTACAACGTAAAGCAGATACGCACGCCCGTATTCGAGAGCGCAGATCTGTTCTTGCGTTCGATAGGCGACAGCACCGATATCGTCAATAAAGAAATGTATATTTTCGAGGACAAGGGCGGGCGCAAAATGGCGCTGCGTCCCGAGGGCACGGCGGGCGTAATGCGCTCGTTTATCGAGAACAACCTCGGCGACACGCTCCCTCTTAAGGTGTTTTATATAGAATCGCTTTACCGTTACGAGCAGCCCAAGCGGGCAGATACCGCGAACACCATCAATTCGGCGCGGAATTTTTCGGCAGCGCTTTGCCGGAGTTCGA
>ERZ777306.2112-NODE-2112-length-26945-cov-15.582149_pt1 | contig 26945 bp, 26 predicted proteins | sample MGYA00374966_ERZ777306 | MGnify/ENA primary metagenome ERZ777306 (study PRJEB29329, sample SAMN06343882) | mouse gut metagenome | isolation source: Mouse cecum | place: Austria: Vienna | collected 2014-11-15 ...
CCTACGAAGGTGAAAAACTCAACGAATATTTCCAATTTGTCGCCAAAGCGGACTGTTCGACCCTGAAAGGCAATCTGCACGAATACGTTCAACGTATCGTCGATCGCAAAACGATGAAGACGCAGACGTTGAACAACGAAGTTTTGCGGTCAATGGAAGAGGTGCGTATCGCCAATTTCCTATATATGTATCAGATAGAATACGAGTATGAACCGATATACCAGTATCCTATTCTCGATGCGAACAAGCCCTATACGCCCGACTTCCGCATAAAACAAGTCGACAAGATTTCGTATATCGAACATTTCGGCATTACCGAAGATCACCGAAGCGATCGTTATACAAAAGAGGAATTGGCGAAATACGTCTCCCGAATCGACGATAAAAAGCAAGTACACGCGAAGCATAAGACCGATTTGATATATACCTATTCGCAATACGCCGACGGTCGGGATTATCTGCTCCACCTGCGCGAACAGCTTATTGCGCACGGTTATGAACTGAACAAACGCTCGACGGCGGAAGTCTATAAAAAGCTGATCGAAACGGAGGAGAGCAAATACATTACACGGCTGACCTTTTTGATATGCACCTTTATCAACAACTTCAAGACGCAGGGCTACGGATTGGAGAAGTTCGCAGAGTTCAAGGCTGCGAACAAAAACGTCCGCACCAAATTGTTTCTCGACATCTGTAAGGTATGTTTTTATGAATACCAAAAGGTATTGGAGGAGCGGCATTGCATCGACTTTCAAGATATGATCAACGAGTCGGCCGAGTTGATTCGCCAAAAGCGCATCGACAAGGAACAACTCGATTACAAATACATCATCGTAGACGAGTATCAGGATATTTCACGTCAGCGTTATAACTTAATCAAAGAGTTGTCGCAGTTGTGCAATGCTAAAATCATGGCAGTAGGAGACGACTGGCAGTCGATCTATGCGTTCAGCGGCTCCATTCTACCACTGTTTACCCGATTTTGCGAAGCCGTCGGTTATGGGCAGGAGTTGAAAATCACACGCACCTACCGCAATGCACAGGAGATAATCGACATTGCCGGAACATTCGTACAAAAAAATTCGGCGCAAATCAAAAAGGAGCTCGTTTCTCCGAAACGGATCATCAATCCGGTTATCATCTATCCGTATCCCGAAACTTTCGACAAGGGAAAAGAGCGGCCGGAAGGCGGCAAATATCACTATCTGGGAATCGCTGTAAACAAAGCCATCGAAGAAATATTGGAGCATAATGCGGCCGAAAGCAAATCCCGGATCGCATCAATCCTTTTGATCGGTCGCTATGGGTTCGACGCAAGGAATCTGTGCTATTCCAAACAGTTCAACTACGATGAAAAAACGGGTAAGGTTTATTCGGTAAAATACGGGAATAAAATCAAACTACAGTTTCTGACAGCCCACAGCTCGAAAGGGTTGAGTGCCGACAACGTAATTATCATTAACGCAAAGGATGAAATCTACGGCTTTCCGTCGAAAGTAGACGACGATCCGGTGCTGAACTTGGTCGTATCGAACGACACTTCGTACAACTACGCCGAGGAACGGCGGTTGTTCTATGTCGCGCTTACCCGAACGAAGAATCGGGTATTGATCGTTACTCCCGAAAAACGCCCCTCGGAGTTTATCAAAGAATTGTTGAGCGATCCGAAAAGCTATCCCAATGTTACGCTGCAAGGAGAGCTGAAAACCGACCTCTCCATCTCGAACATAGTGAAAGATCGTTGCCCGATCTGCGGCTATCCGATGCAACTGCGATGGAATAAGAATTATGGGTTGAGACTATGGATTTGTACGAACGATCAAGAGGTGTGCGGGTTCATGACCAACGACCAACGCGGAGGAGAACTATCCATTCAGAAATGCGACTGGTGCAAGGATGGGTATTTGGTCATTAAAAAAGGAAGAACGGAATATATTTTAGGATGTACAAATTATAAGCCGGATAAGTCGGGATGCGGTCGGCTGCTCAGTCAGGAGCATTATCGTGCATGGAGAAAGGATGACTTCGGCGTAGAGGATCCGTCCAAGAATAGGCCTGCTTATTTCCGGGCATCCGAATCTTCCGCAGAGAATCTACAAGCCCCCGAGATGATTCCGGCAAAGGCAAGTCCTGCGCCGAAGAAAAAAGCAGAAGTTTACACGATCGGTTATTCGGAACGAATGATTGAGAAAGACGAATTCAGAGTGCTGGCGGATGCGAATGGCAATCTGCTTACTGACATGGAGTTGCTCGTCAAGTTGCGAACTCTAAGACAAACTCTCGCGCAGGAGGAAAGGCTACCTGCATATTGTGTTTTTACGAACGATATTCTATCCCGGTTGGCAACCGAGAAACCGATGACACGAGAAGAACTCGTCGAAATAAAAGGGATCGGGGAACAACGGTGTGACCAGTTCGGGCAACGAATTATTGCCGAAATCAGGAGGCACGTCGAATCTTAAATCATAGTAAAAGCTGTGCAGAAAGCACAACTTTTATTGTCATCCCCAAAGGGGTTGTAAAATCGATTCGCCGAGTTAGTGCATAAAAAAGCGTTAACTGCTTCAAGCAGTTAACGCTTTTTTCCGTGATCCCGCTGGGGCTCGAACCCAGGACCCCAACATTAAAAGTGTTGTGCTCTACCTGCTGAGCTACGAGATCAACGCCAATTGCGAGGCTGTGTCGCTTTTGGTGGTGCAAATGTAGAGAATATTTTTGTTTTACCAAAATAAAAAGATATTTTTGTACGATGGAATCGGAAAATATTCATCATACAAAGAGATAAATTTATGTGTAGAGCTTTGATTATCGGTGCCGGAGGTGTCGGCACCGTTGTTACGCAGAAAATCGCGGCCAACCCCGTTTTCTCGGCCGTCATGCTGGCCAGCCGCACCAAGTCGAAATGCGACGCCGTGGCGGCCGCCATCGGCGGCGGACGGGTGCAGACCGCTCAGGTCGATGCCGACAGCGTTCCCGAGCTGTGCGAGTTGTTCCGCGCCTTCAAACCCGACATCGTGGTCAATGTGGCCCTGCCGTATCAGGACCTCACCATCATGGATGCCTGCCTGGAGTGCGGCTGCAACTACCTCGATACGGCCAACTACGAGCCCAAGGACGAGGCCCATTTCGAGTACTCGTGGCAGTGGGCCTATCAGGACCGTTTCAAGGAGAAGGGGCTCACGGCCATCCTCGGCTGCGGGTTCGATCCGGGTGTGACGGCCATCTTCACGGCCTATGCCGCCAAGCACCATTTCGACGAGATTCACTACCTCGATATCGTGGACTGCAATGCCGGCAACCACGGCATGGCCTTCGCCACCAACTTCAACCCCGAGATCAACATCCGCGAAGTGACCCAGAAGGGCCGCTATTACGAGAACGGCAAGTGGGTCGTGACCGAGCCGCACGAGATTCACAAGCCGCTGAACTATCCCGAGATCGGCGAGCGCGAGTCCTATGTGATCTACCACGAGGAGCTGGAGTCGCTGGTGAAGAACTATCCCACCATCAAGCGCGCCCGCTTCTGGATGACCTTCGGGCAGGAGTACCTGACCCACCTGCGCGTGATTCAGAACATCGGCATGGCCCGCATCGACCCGATCCTGTACAACGGTGTGGAGATCGTGCCGATCCAGTTCCTCAAGGCCGTGCTGCCCGATCCCAAGTCGCTGGGCGCCAACTACCACGGTCAGACCTCGATCGGCTGCCGCATCAAGGGATTGAAGGATGGCAAGGAACGCACCTATTATATCTATAATAACTGCGATCACGAAACCGCCTTCAAGGAGACCGGAACGCAGGCCGTCAGCTTCACTACGGGCGTACCCGCCGCATTGGGAGCCTCGATGTGGGCGAAGGGGCTGTGGCGCGGTGCCGGCGTCTTCAACGTGGAGGAGTTCGATCCCGATCCCTTCCTGGCCGAACTGGGCGAGCAGGGTCTGCCCTGGCACGAGCTGTTCGACGTGAACCTGGAGGTCTGATCCCGATATGTGCAATGATTTCTCTCCGGCTGGAACGAGTTCCGGCCGGGGAGAAATTTCGTTTTCGGGGAGGGTTTAGTCCGCGACGAGATCGGCGACGGCGGCGCGGACGAAATCGATCAGGTCCGCGGGGGCGATTTTGATCTGCAGGCCGCGGATGCCGGCGCTGATATAAATATGGGAGTAGTTCGAGGCCGTGGCATGGATGAAGACCGGGAAAGGTTTCTTCATGCCGATCGGCGAACAGCCGCCCCGGATGTAGCCCGTGGTGGGCAGCAGCTCCTTCATGGGGATCAGGTCGCACTTCTTGTTGCCCGACACCCGGGCTGCGGCTTTCAGGTCCACTTCCCGGTCGCCCGGAATGACACAGACGAAGTGTCCCGTGCGGTCACCCTTCAGCACCAGCGTCTTGAATACGCACTCGATGGGTTCGCCCAGCTGCTCGGCGACGTGTGTGGCGGCCAGGTGCTCCTCGTCCACCCGGTAGGGGATCAGCTCGTAGGCGATTTTCGCCCGGTCGAGCAGGCGGGCGGCATTGGTCTTGGCGATTTTCGCGTGTGTCATTTGTTGTGTTTTTCTGAGAGCAAAGATACGCAAAAGCCCGTTTTTTGTTACCTTTGCCGACGAAAAAAGAGAGATTATGATACGAGGTGCATTGTTCGACATGGACGGCACGCTGGTCGATAACACCGACGTGCATTTCAAGGCTTTCGAGATCTTCTGCAACCGCTACGGCGTGAAGGATTGGCAGGAGAAGTTCGCAGCCGTGATCGGTATGGGAAACGGCGATATTCTGCGGGCGCTGCTCGGCAACGAGGCGGTCGACAAGTGGGGCGTGCAGGCGCTGGCCGACGAGAAGGAGGCGATCTATAGGGAAATTTACGCGCCGACGATCGCTCCCGTCGAGGGGCTCCGCGAGCTGCTCGAGCGGCTGCGCCGGGCGGGTGTGCGTTGTGCCGTGGGGTCGTCGGGCTGTCGGACGAACGTCGATTTCGTGCTGGAGCGGTGCCGCATCGGAGAGTTTTTCGAGGCCCGGGTGAGCGGCGACCGGGTGAGCCGCTGCAAGCCCGATCCGGAGATCTATCTGACGGCTGCGGCCGAGCTCGGGCTGGAGCCTTCGGACTGTCTGGTCTTCGAGGATGCACCGGCCGGAATCGAGGCGGCCGACCGGGCCGGGGTGCGACGCACGGTTGCGCTGACGACTTCGCTGTCGGCCGAGGCCTTGCGCACCAGCTCCGCAGCCTATGTCGTGCGGAACTTTGCGGAGGTGACGGATGAAATGCTACGATAAAGGATTATTGTAATGAAGGGACTTCTAACCGTTTTGTTGTTGGTCTGCTCGAACGCCTTCATGACGCTCGCCTGGTACGGACACATCGTTTTCAAATCCAAACTCGAACGCTACGGCCTCGCGGCCATCATTCTGTTGAGCTGGGGAATCGCCCTCTTCGAGTACAGCATCATGGTTCCGGCCAACCGTCTGGGCAGCGCCCAGTACGGCGGACCGTTTTCGCTCTGGGAGCTGAAGGTGATCCAGGAGGTGGTCTCGCTGGTCGTCTTCACGCTTTTCGTGCTAGTCTTCATGAAATCGGACGAGCTGCGTTGGAACCACTTGGCCGGCTTCGTCTGTCTGGTGCTGGCCGTCTATTTCATTTTCCGGAAATAAATCCGCTTCCGTATTCCTGCCGATTCGTCCCGCCGTCGTTTTCAGGCCGGGGCGAATCGGTTTGCGGCCCGTTTCGCCGGGTACAAAAGTCATGGACCGGGGCATTCATACAAGGTTCGAACGGATGAATATGCTATTTGCGGAGCAATAATTTTTTATGCTCCTGATTGTAAATGATAGATATTTATGTCTATATTTGCCATGTAAAATTTCATCAATTATAAAATAGTGGCATTATTAGATTGGGAACACAGTTCTTACGGTGAATTATTGTTCCGACCCGAATGGAAGCGAAAAAGAGCCGGTATTTTAGCACGGGATAACTATACCTGTCAATTTTGCGGGACGACGGACCGGACTCAACTCCAGGTTCACCATCGGCAGTATCACTATGTGGTGCGGCTGGATGCGTTCAAGTTGCCGTGGCAGTATCCGAACGCGTGTCTGATAACGATCTGTAAAAGCTGCCACGACAGAGGGCATGCGCAATACAAAGTTCCGAAAATTAAAATATAAAAATCGAAGTCATGGGATGGTTTACATGGAAAAGAGGGGGTGTGCAACCTGCGGAGAGCGGAAAGGCGGTCTCGGCAATCGAAGAACAGAACGAGGATAGAACGCCCATATCCAGAGAAAAGTTCATTTTGGAAACCCGGCCGGCAGACGATAATCCCGAATTGCCTATCTACGGCATCTACCGGCGCTTTCAGGAGGACTGGGAAACGAAAGGATACAAGGATGCGACGGAATTTCCGGAGACCTCGTATCGGGAGAATCAGAAACGTGTCATCGTAGACAAGTTGAGATTAGCCATCAAGGAGGCGTTGTTGCGCTACGAAGATAAGGTTACCGAGATAGACAGCCATATCGACAGAGCCGAGAAAAACGGATTGGTAGAGACTCTCGAAAGGTATCGGGCGGAGAGGAGAAAGTTGACTGCGCATCATGAGGAGCTTTCGGTGTTGGACAAGGACGCTCAGGAGATCGGAGAAAAGACCAAGCCCATTCTGATTTCATATGATATGGGATTCACGCGTGGAATGGTTGCTCTGAGTAATGAAAAGGTCTGTGAAATCATGAACAGAACGGATTATGAGTAATGTGTGGATAAGATGCCTGTGCGCATTCGTGGGGTGGGACTGCAATGTGTTGAACGAGTGCTCGGCAGCCAGCAGAAAGACCCTGCATCGATACACCGGAGCCATCTTCTTGTTGATGCTGCTCTGGTTTTATATCGGATATAATATGGCCGTCCGTTATTTCAGGATCGAGAACTTCTGGTCGCAACTTGCGGTCGGTGCGGTCTTCTCGCTTATCATCTGGATCATCGAACGCCAGATTATCCTGATCGTCGGGAAGAACAAGGCTATTACGGGCTTCAGAATCGGCCTTGCGGCGATCATGGCTCTGCTCGGAGCGACGATTATCGATCAGACATTGTTCGGAAAGGATATCGATGCCCAAATGGCCCAAGTCATCGAGCAGCGGACGGACGAACAGTTCGAATATCGGAAGCGGATCATAGATAATGAATTGGCCCAGAATCAGAAAGAACTGGATTCGCTTGAAATAAGAGCGTCGGTTTTGTCGGACGAGGTATCTAAACGACCTATGATTAAGTCCACCACCTACAATCGCTCGGTTGCCGGTGTGGATTCTCTGGGTAATGTCGTAATGGCTACCGGATACAGCGAACAGAACATACCGAATCCGAAAGCGAAGGATTTGGACCGTGTGAATGCCCGGATCGATAATATCCGCAACAATATGCTCTCGCTGAACAACAAACATCAGGCATTGAGAGACGAGATTCGAATTGAAACGAAAAACAATATCGGTCTGCTGTCGGAGCTGGAGATAACATTTTCGAAGAAAGTGATCTTTTCCAGTCTTATCACCATCGTGTTCTATTTCGGAGTTTTCGGTTTCTTTTTATTGATCGAACTGCTCGTAGTGTCTGGTAAGATGTTCTCTAAGACCTGCGATTACGAGGTGTTGATCGAGCGCCAGCAGGCAAGGAAAATCAAACAAATCGAATCCATTCTACCCGTGGCCGATGTCAAATAGAACGCCTGTGGTTATATACGGATGGAATAATGGATGCGCCGAAAAGCGCATCCATTTTCTTTGGTCCTTGTCGTATAGTGTGTGGAGGGGAATGCGGAAGGTACTCCCGGATATAGAGACCCCTCCCTTGAAAAAGGGAGGGGTAGAGGAGGGAATTTCGAAGCTCGATTTTTCGGGATCCTGAAAAGTTTATAGAGCTCCGTTGTCGGTCGTCTTACTTCTGCCTGAAATAGATTTGCAGCGGTACTCCCGGATATAGAGACCCCTCCCTTTGTCAAAGGGAGGGGTAGGGGAGGGAATTTCGAAGCTCGATTTTTCGGGATCCTGAAAAGTTTATAGAGCTCCGTTGTCGGTCGTCCTACTTCTGTCGGAAATAGATTTGCAGCGGTACTCCCGAAAAATCCCAGTTTTCGCGGAGCTTGTTCTCCAGGAAACGGCGGTACGGCTCGCGAATGTACTGCGGCAGGTTCACGAAGAAGGCGAACTGCGGGGTCGGGGTCGGGAGCTGGGTCACGTACTTGATCTTGATGTACTTGCCCTTGGTTGCGGGGGGCGGGTAGTTCTCGATCAGCGGCAGGAAGAATTCGTTGAGCTCCGAGGTGGCGATGCGGCGCTTGCGCGACTGATGGACGCGGATGGCCGTTTGCAGCACCTCCAGAATGCGCTGTTTGTTGATTACGGAGGTGAAGATGATCGGAATGTCGCTGAAGGGGGCCAGACGCTTTTCGAGGAATTCGCGCCACTCCTTCATGGTGTTGTTCTCCTTCTCGATCAGGTCCCACTTGTTTACCACGATGACGCAGCCCTTGCGGTTCTTGACGATCAGGTTGTGGATGTTCAGGTCCTGCGATTCGAGTCCCTGCCGGGCGTCGAGCATCAGGATGCAGACGTCGGACTCCTCGATGGCGCGGATCGAACGCATGACGGAGTAGAACTCCAGGTCCTCCATCTCCTTTCCCTTCTTGCGCATGCCGGCCGTGTCGACCAAGTAGAAGTCCATTCCGAACTTGTTGTAGCGGGTGTGGATCGAGTCGCGGGTAGTGCCGGCGATGTCGGTCACGATGTTGCGCTCCTGACCCAGCAGGGCGTTGGTCATCGAAGACTTGCCGACGTTGGGACGGCCCACGATGGTGATGTGGGGCAGCTCCTCGTCCTCGTCCGAGCGTACGTCCTCGGGCAGGCGGGCGAGAATCTCGTCCATCAGGTCGCCCGTGCCGCTGCCCGACATGGAGCTGATGCAGTAGGGTTCGCCCAGTCCCAGCGAGTAGAACTCGTGCGAGGAGTAGATCTGGTCGTAGTTGTCCACCTTGTTGCAGACCAGCATGACGGGCTTTTTCGTGCGGCGCAGCACGTCGGCCATCATCATGTCGAGATCGGTGATGCCGGTCGCCACCTCAACCAGAAAGAGGATCACGTCGGCCTCTTCGATGGCGAGCATCACCTGGCGGCGGATCTCGTCCTCGAATATATCGTCCGTATTGACGGCGTAACCGCCGGTGTCGATGATCGAGAATTCCCGACCGTTCCAATCCGTTTTTCCGTAGTGACGGTCGCGGGTGGTTCCGGCCGTGGAGTCTACGATGGCTTTTCGCTGTCCCACCAACCGGTTGAAGAGCGTACTTTTACCCACGTTGGGGCGACCTACGATGGCTACTAATGACATATCTTATCGCATTTAGGGTGCAAAGATAGTATAAAAAATCGAAATTCAAGAAACGAAGCTCTCCGTTCGCCGCGTTTCGACCTCTGCCGAAGAAAAAACGGGCCGGTGGGACCGGACTTCGCAGTCGAAAAAATCCGGGTCCGGCCGTCGCTTTTCGGAAAATTTTCGTAACTTTGACAAAATATAACGACGAGAAAGACGAATGGAGAGAGACGGAAAAACGGGTTCGAACCGGCAGTTGTGGCCTGTGCTGGCGGGTTATTTCATCATGGCGTTCAGCGATTTGGTAGCGCCCATCACGCCGCGCATCGCGGCCTCGCTGCCTGCCGGAATGCAGGCGTGGGCCAGTTTCCTGCCCACGACGGTCTTTCTTTGGTTTCTGCTGCTGTCGGTACCCGTCGCCGTGCTGATGAACCGCATCGGCCGCAGGCGGACCGCCCTGCTGGGCGATGCCCTGGCGGCCTTGGGCCTGCTGACGGCCTATTTCGCCGGCGGCGAGGGGCTGGCCGGCTATTTCGCGGGCTTCGGTTTGCTGGGAATCGGCTGCACGGCCATTCAGGTGTCGGTCAACCCCATGCTGGCTATGCTCGCTCCGAGAGACCGGATGTCGGTCTACCTCACGCTGGGGCAGGTTTTCCGCAATACGGCGCTGTTGTTGCTGGCTCCCGTCGTGACGCTGCTCGTCTGGCTGGCCGGTTCGTGGGAGCTGTTGCTGCCCCTCTACGCCCTGCTGACGGTGGCGGGCGGCCTCTGGATGGCCTTCACCCGTTTCGACGATCCGGCCATGAACGCCCCTTCGGCGGAGCGGGTCGACCTGAAGGGCTACCTCGGACTGATGAAGAACGGCACCGTGGCTCTGTGCGCCTTGTCGATAGGCGCCTTCCTGATGCTGGATGTCGGGATCGGCTACCTTTCGGTGCAGTTGGTCGACTCGCCGAACCCCCTGCTGACTACCACCTTTTTCTATGCCTGCCGCATCGCCGGTTCGCTGGCCGGGGTCTGGATCCTGAGCCGGGTGGACGATCTGAAATATCTGTGCGGGTGTATGGCGGTTGCGGCCCTCGTATGCGTGTCGCTCTTTTCGCAGCACGCGGCCTGGGTCGTCTATGCGGGGCTGGGGCTGCTGGGATTCGTGCTGGCCTGCGTCTTCGCCACCTTCTTCGCCGCGGCCACGCGTGCCGTGCCCGAACGGGCCAACGAGGTCTCGGGGCTTATGATCCTCATGATCTCGGCCGGGGCGCTCTCGGCGCCGGTCATCGGGGCCATCGTGCGGCATAGCGGCGACGTGCGCTCCGGAGTGTGGTTTCTGCTGCTCTGCGTCCTCTTTATCGGCGGGGCGGCCTGTTATTTGAAAAAAAGAAAAGGATGAAAAGAACGATTCGGATAATCGGCTTTCTGCTGCTGTTCGTGCCCGGCCTGCTTCGGGCCGGGGAGCGGGCTCCGCTGCCGAAAAAGGGGCCGAAGGTGCGCATGGAGTGGGGCGTGCAGGCCGGAGCCGGATTCTGGAGCTACGCCGGCGGCGACAACCTGGGCGGTCTGAAGGGCCGCATGGGGTGGCAGGCGGGGATCTCGATGGCCGCCGTGTGGGGCAAATGGGCGTTGCAGCCCGAGATCCGCTTCGTGCGCCACGGCGTCGATCTCACCCTGCCGGGTGAATCCGGGGCGAAGATCGACCTCAAGTCCAGTTCGATCGACGTGCCGGTGCTCTTCTCGGTGCGGGCGGTCGAGCCGCTGCGGATCTATGCGGGTCCCGTGCTGACGGTGATGGACCGCTGCACGTATGCCGACCCCGAGGGGCTGGCGCTCGACGTGGGACACGTCCGCCCGACGGTGGGCTATACGGTCGGAGTCTCGGTCGTGCTGGGGCGTCGGATGCTGGTCGACCTGCGCTATACGGGCGGTTTCGGATCGGTCGGCGGGGTGTTCTGGAACGAGGGCCCCGAGGTGAAGATGCGCGGACATGCCGTGCAGTTAGGTATTGGATATGTATTCAAATGATGGAGAACAACGTAAACGATCATAAGGAAATTCGGCTCGAGGGGGTCGATCCCCGCGAGCTGTACGGCCCGCAGGACATCTATCTTGAACAGATCAAGGCACTGCATCCCGGACTGAAGATCGTGGCCCGCGGATCGTCGCTCAAGGTGCTGGGTTCGAAGGGCGAGACGGAGCGTTTCGAGCGCCGGCTGACCGGGCTGGCGGACTATTACCTGAAATACGGGCACATCTCGAAGGAGGTGATCGCCCAGGCCTTCTCGGACGGCATCTCGTCCGGGGACGTGCCGGCGGACAAGGACGTGATCGTCTACGGAAACAACGGCGCCACGATCCGGGCCCGCACGGTCAACCAGCAGCGGCTGGTGAAGCTCTACGACGACTGCGACCTGCTCTTCGCCGTGGGACCCGCCGGATCGGGCAAGACCTACACGGCCATCGCGCTGGCGGTGCGTGCGCTCCGAGAGAAGCAGGTGCGCCGCATCATCCTGACCCGTCCTGCCGTCGAGGCGGGCGAGAAGCTCGGTTTCCTGCCCGGGGACATGAAGGAGAAGCTCGATCCCTATCTTCAGCCGCTCTATGATGCGCTGAACGACATGATCCCGGCGGCCAGGTTGCAGAAGTTCATGGAGGAGGGCACGGTGCAGATCGCTCCGCTGGCCTACATGCGCGGGCGGACGCTCGACAACGCCTTCGTGATTCTGGACGAGGCGCAGAATACCACGCTGGCGCAGATCAAGATGTTCCTCACGCGCATGGGCCGTTCGGCCAAATTCATCGTCACGGGCGACGTGACGCAGATCGACCTGCCCCGCAAGGGCGACAGCGGCCTGACGCAGGCGATGGAGGTGCTGCGTCCGGTCGAGGGGATCGGCATTGTGGAGTTCGACCGGCGCGACATCGTGCGCCATCCGCTGGTCAAACAGATCGTCGAAGCCTTCGACCACGGGGAGGACCCGGTAAAATAAAAATGAAATAACAACCTTAAAATTCCGATAAATTATGAACAGAGATCTGACCGCTTTGAAACCGGCACTGGTTTGGAAGCATTTCGCCGAAATCGCACGCATTCCGCGCCCCTCGGGACACGAGGAGAAGATTCGCGCCTACGTATTGGCCGAGGCCCGCCGCATGGGTCTGGAGTGTCTGGAGGACGAGGCGCATAACATCTATGTCCGCAAGCCGGCCACGCCCGGCATGGAGGACCGCAAGGGGGTGGTGTTGCAGGCCCACCTCGACATGGTACCCCAGAAGAACAACGATAAGGTCTTCGATTTCGAGAACGATCCCATCGACGCCTATGTGGACGGCGACTGGGTGACGGCCGACGGAACGACGCTGGGTGCCGACAACGGCATCGGCGCTGCGGCGATTCTGGCCGTGCTCGAGGACGACACCCTGCGTCACGGTCCGCTGGAGGCGCTCTTCACGGCGACCGAGGAGACCGGTATGGACGGTGCGTTCGGTCTGAAGGGCGGCCTGCTCAAGGGCGACATCCTGCTGAATCTCGACTCCGAGACCGAGGGCGAGCTCTATGTGGGCTGCGCCGGCGGTATGGACGCCAACATGACCTTCCGCTATGCGGAGGAGGCTGTTCCCGCCGGCATGGAGGCCGTTCGGGTGAGCGTGAAGGGTTGCAAGGGCGGCCACTCGGGCATTCAGATCGTCGCCCAGCGGGCCAATGCCAACAAACTGCTGTTCCGCCTGCTGAATGCGACGGAGATTCCGGTGCGCGTGGCTTCGGTCGACGGCGGCGGCCTGCGCAATGCCATTCCGCGCGAGGCGACCGCTACGGTGCTCGTTCCGGCCGACCGGGTGCAGGACTTCGTTGCGCAGACGGCGGCTTACGAGCAGACGGTCGTGAAGGAGTTCGCCGGGGTGGAGGATGCCATCGAGATCCGGGCCGCCGCGTGCGACCGACCCGCAGCCTGCCTGCCCGAAACGGTCTCGGAGCGGTTGATTCGGGCCGTGGCCGGATGCCCCGACGGGGTGCAGCGCATGTCGCTGGCTATGCCCGGATTGGTGCAGACCTCGACCAACCTGGCTCGTGTGGTCTCCGACGGAGAGACGGTAAAGCTGCAGTGCCTGCTGCGCAGTTCGGTGCGCTCGGAGAAGGAGGCGCTGGGCGAGGCCATTCGTGCCGTCTTCGCCCTGGCCGGTGCCGAGACGGAGCTGACCGGCTCCTACGACGGCTGGAATCCCGACATGGCGTCGCCCATTCTGAAGGCGATGCGCGAGTCCTATGAGGCCCTTTACGGTCGCGAACCCGCCGTGACGGCGATTCATGCCGGTCTGGAGTGCGGCATCATCGGCTCGAACTATCCGGGTCTGGACATGATCTCGTTCGGCCCCACGATCTGCTATCCCCACTCGCCCGACGAGAAGGTGGAGATCGCCTCGGTCGGCAAGTTCTATGATTTCCTGGTGCATACGCTGGGAAATATTCCCGTCAGGTAGTGCATGGCGAGTCAGACGCATAAGTGGTTCGTCGTCGTCAATCCCGTGGCCGGCCGCGGCCGCGGGCTGGACGACTTTCCCGAGATATCGAAGCTCCTGCGCGAGGCGGAGATCGACTACGAGCCCGCCTTCACCGAACACAAGTACCACGCTACGGAACTCGCCGTGGCGGCGGTCAGGCAGGGCTATCGCCGCATCATCGTGGTGGGGGGCGACGGCACGCTGCACGAGGTGGTAAACGGCCTCTTCATCCAGAACGAGGTGCGGCCCGACGAGGTGCTGCTGGCCGTCATCGCCGTGGGCACGGGCAACGACTGGGTCCGCACGGTGGGCATTCCCGAGCGGCATCGCGATGCCATCCGGGCCATCGCCGAGGAGTGCTGCTTCCTGCAGGACGTCGGCGTGGTGAGCTACGAGGAGTCGCACTACCGGCAGTCCCGCTGCATGGTCAACGTGGCCGGTGCGGGGTTCGACGCCCAGGTCGTCAGGCGGGTGAGCCACCTGCAACAGAAGGCGCGCCTGCGGCGGTGGAGCTACACCTGGTGTCTGCTGCGCTCGTTTTTCGGCTACAAATCGACCGGCGTGAAGGTGTGGGTGGACGATAAGCTGGTCTACAACGACCTGTTGCTGAGCGTCGCCATCGGCATCTGCCAATATAACGGCGGCGGTATCCGCCAGCTGCCCGAAGCCGTGGCCGACGACGGACTGCTGGACGTGTCGCTGATCCGCCCCATCCACTTCTGGCACGTGCTGTTCCGGTTCAAGTACCTCTTCAACGGAGGCATCTACCGCATCCGCCACATCCTCAAGGAGCGGGGCAGCCGCGTGAGGATCGAGTCGTCGCCCGAGATTCCGCTGGAGGTCGACGGCGAGCTGCTGGGCGAGACGCCGCTGGAGTTCACCGTGCGGAGCCGTTCGATCCGCATCATCGTGTCGCGCGGTTTCAGAGGCTGATTCCGGCCCTAACATGCGAACGGGGAGCATCCTTTTCAGGACGCTCCCCGTTTCATTATCGGGGTAGGGGGCTATTCCTCCTCCTCTACGACTTCGGTGATGGTGACGGTCCAGTTGAAGAGGTCGTTGGCGCACTTCGCCTCCATGCGGGCGATCTGCGAGTTGCTGGTCGTGTCGGCCAGGATGGCGTTGAAGAACTGTTCCATCGTCGAGTAGGTGTTGTTCACCTGCTGCGAGAAGCAGCTGTAGAACGCCTTCAGCTGGTCGCGCGTCAGACCCGAGGGCAGAATTCCCTGGGCCACCAGATAGTCGTAGGGGTAGAGGTGGCGCATGTTGCGTGCGTCGGTGTTGAGCTCCTCGACGATGGTCGTCACGACCACCATCTCCACCGTGTCGTCGACACCCGGCAGCTGGATGAATTCGGCATAGACCGGATAGTCGTTTTCGAGATCGAGCGCCACGCCGTCGGAGAAGATGCCGAATTCGGCGTCGGTCAGATCGTTCAGATAGACCATCTGCCGATACTGGTTGATGGCTTCGCGCACGGCTTTGCGTTCCTGTGCGTTCCAGCGCTTTTGTTGCGAGCAGGCGATCATCGAGAGAAAGGCCGCTACCACGGTGCACGAAAGTAAAAATCTTTTCATTGCTATACGTTTGATTTGGTTTTTCCTTCGCACACTCCGCAAGCCTCGTGCCAAAGGCTTTGCCCCGGCTGCTCAACGGGGCGGCTCATGCTCTTCGATGTAGCGCAGAATCTCCTCGCGCAGCGATTTCGGGACGACGTTCCGTTGCAGGACCAGCAGGTAGGAGTGGCGGATCTGCTCGCGCAGAAACGCTTCGGGGAGGTCGCCCGTGACATAGACGTCGTTCCAGTGCCGTTTGCTGCTGTGCCAGGCGGGGGTGATCTCGCGGTAGCGCTCGCGCAGCTCGACGGCCCGGTCGGGGTCGCACTTCACGGCGAAACGCGTGAAGTTCTCCATGCCGGCGTAGGCGTACATCTTGCCGCCGATCTTGTAGACCAGCGTCGTCTCGTCGAACGGGGTGCACTCCTCGCTCATCGGAAGCGAGAGGCAGTAGTCGCGGAATTCCAGAATGTCCATGTCGGTCGGGTTTTGCAGGAAACGAAGACAAAGATAGCGATTTTTGAAAAAAGATGTATCTTTGCCGGCATGAAAGAGAATTGGAAACCCGGAACATTGATCTATCCGCTGCCGGTCGTGCTGGTGAGCTGCGGCGAGCGCGAGGAGGAGTTCAATCTGGTGACCGTCGCCTGGACGGGTACGGTCTGCACCGATCCGCCGATGTGCTACATCTCGCTCCGCCGCGAGCGCCACTCCCATGAGATCATCAGCCGGACGGGCGAGTTCGTCATCAATCTCACCACCGAGGAGCTGGCGCGCGCTACTGACTGGTGCGGCGTGAAGTCGGGGCGCGACTGCGACAAGTTTCGCGAAATGGGGCTCACGCCCGCTCCGGGCGTGGCCGTGAAGGCCCCCGTGGTGGCCGAGGCTCCGCTCTCGATCGAGTGCCGCGTGCGTCAGGTCATGCCGTTGGGTTCGCACGACATGTTTCTGGCCGAGGTGGTCAACGTGCAGGCCGACGACCGCTATATCGACCCCGCGACGGGACGTTTCTCGCTTGAGGCGGCCCGCCCCATCGTCTACTCGCACGGCCACTATTTCCGGCTGGGCGAGATGCTCGGCCACTTCGGCTGGTCGGTCCGCCGCAAGAAGACCCGCAGCGGAGGCCGTTGAGACGGCCGGGGCCGGCGTGTTGCAAATATGAGAAAAACGTACTACATTTGTAGCCGTTTCGGCCAGTCCGAACCCCATTCCCCGAACAGTAAAACGAAAGACCATGAAGAAAATAATCTCACTTTGCGGTTTGGTCGTCCTCGCGGCGGTCGTGTGCAGCTCGTGTTCCGATGACAAGGTGTGCCGCTGCGTCTATCGAGACAGCGGCAAGGCCCACTATTTCGAGGCCGACGAATCGGAGAGTTGCAGCGATGCGACCACTTCGGAGGTGATCTGCCGCGAGGAGTAGCCCCGCTCGGACGCTCTTTCCGATGAACCGGCTGCGCCCTGTCGCCAAGTGGATGCTCGGAGGGCTGTTCTGTCTCTCCGCCCTGCTGAAACTGCGCTCGATCGATTCGTTCGAGCTCTACCTCTTTTCATTCGGGGTCGTCTCGTTCGACGGTTGTTCCCTGCTTGCCCGCCTGCTCATCGGAGCCGAGGCGATGCTGGGTGCGATGTTTCTGACGGGCTGGCACCACCGTCTGCTGTGCCGGCTCTATGCGGCGGTGCTGGCCGGCTTCTCGCTCTGGCTGCTCTTTCTGCTCGCGGCCGGCGAGGAGGGCAACTGCCACTGCTTCGGCGAGGCGGTCGTACTCGACGCTCCGGCGTCGCTCCTGAAAAATCTCCTGCTGGCGCTGCTGCTCGCTTTTGTCTGGCGGATGGACGACCGGACCGATCCGCCCCGTGTCTTTTGGATCGCCGGGGGCGGTTGCGCGCTCTTTCTGCTCGTGTTTCTTCTCTCGCCGCCCGACCGTTTCCTGCGGGCGCGCCACCGTTCGACCGAACTCGTCCCTGAGCTCTATGCTCCGGTAGCGGATTCGCTCCGCCTCGACAGGGGGCGGCGCATGGTCTGCCTCTATAGTCCCGGGTGCCGCTACTGCCGCCTGACGGCCCGCAAGGTCGCCGCATTGTGGCGTCGTCACGAGCTGGATCCGCAGTGCATCAGCTGCATCTTCATGCGGACCGAAAGCGAGATGACGCAGGAGATCGACCGTTTCTTCGACGAGTACGGGGGCAGGCGGTTTCCCCGGGCGGTGCTCGACCCCAGGCCGATGCTCGATCTGTGCAACGGAGCCTTGCCGCTGGTGCTGCTGACCGAGGAGGGGCGCGTCGTGGCCGAGTACGGTTTCCGCACCCTCGACGAAGCGGCCGTCGTCCGGTTTCTTACCGAAGATCGGCCTGGGAGTAGATGCTCCGCAGCCGGCGGGTCATGAAGAACTGCAATACGCCGCGCAGGAACATGAAGAGCGTGAAGGCCAGCCAGAGGGCGTCGTTGCCCGCCCAGCCCTGAAAAGCGAAGAAGATCAGAAAGTAGATGGCCGTGGCATAGAACATCGAGTTGCGCATGATGCGGGTCTGCGTGGCTCCGATCATGATGCCGTCCAGAATGAAAGGAACCGCGGCGGCGATCGGGATGGCGATGATCCAGCCGATGTAGCGGCCGGCCAGTTCGACGATCCGCCCGGCATCCGCCGAGTCGGCGGGGACGAAGAGCCCCACCAGATCGCGCCACCCGACGACGTAGATGCCCACGAACAGCACCGAGATCAGCGTACCCCACACCAGACAGCGCTTCAGGCAGCGGCGCAGCGCCTTGCCGTCACGTGCGCCGATGAAACGTCCCGTGAGGGCTTCGGCCGCCAGCGCGAAGCCGTCGTTCATATAGGAGAAGAGGGTGAAGAGTTGCAGCAGCAGCGTATTGACAGCCAATACCCCCTCCTCCATGCGGGCGGATACGGCCGTGAAGAAGGTGTAGACCGCCACGATGCAGAAGGTGCGCAGCATGATGTCGCGGTTGATGGTGAAGAAGCGCCACATGGGGTGCCAGTCGAACACCTCGCGCCAGTCGATGCGGGTGAGCAGTTTGCCGTAGCGGAAGGGGAGGGCGACGGCGGCGATGACGACGCCCGTGGTCTGTGCCGCGACCGATGCGTAGGCGATGCCGACGATTCCCATGTCGAAGCCGAAGACGAACCAGAGGCTGCAAAGGATGTGGATCACGTTGACCGTGATGGCGGTCAGCATGGGGATCAGGGCGTTCTGCATGCCGGTATACCAGCCGTTGAAGCCGAAGAGCAGAATGCCCGCCGGGACGGCCCAGATGCGGGCGTAGTAGTAGTCGCTGACGATCTGGTTTCCGTTCATGATCCGCAGGGCGAACTCGCCCAGGGGGTGTTGCAACAGGAGGACGGCGAGGCCCATGACGGCCGAAACGCTCAGCGAGCGGACCAGCATGCGGGTGCATTCGCGGTAGTCTCCGGCGCCGAAGGCCTGGGCGGTCAGGCCGCTCGTGCCCATGCGGACGAACCCGCAGTTCCAGTAGATGAAGTTGAAGATCGAGACGCCGATGGCCAGGGCGCCGATGGTGGCGGCCGGGTTTTCGCTGTCCCAGTGTCCGGCGATGGCGGTGCCGGCGATGCCCATGAGCGGAACGGTGATGTTCGAGACGATGTTCGGCAGGGCGATTCGCAATATTTCGCGGTTCATGTTCATGGAACTCCTTGTTTTTTCGGGGTGCAAAGATAGGGTTGTCGCGCGCAATATGCAATCCGCATGCGAAGAATTCGACAAAAAGATCCTGCGGAGAGGTTTTTCCGGGGAATTGGAGCCCCCGTTGTGCGCGAATCCCGAAAAAAAGGATTACCTTTGCCGAATATTTCAGCCGGCATGCCGCTCGGGTATGGCCGGAATATCGAAGATTTAAGAGAATTATTATGAAAAATTTCAAAAACGACTCGACGTCGACCCTCGCCCGTTTCGGTCGCGACCAGCGGACGAGAACCTCTTCCACTACTGCGGAACGCGTTGAGCGTCGTCCGCGTTTGCAGCGTGAGGCTGGTGACGCGGATTCTGCGGCACAGCCGGCACGGCGTGCCTCCTTCAATCCCAACTTCACGCGGGATAACCGTCCGGTAGGGGAGACCCGCGAGCGTCGCTCCTGTGGCGACAAACCCCGCTACGGCGAGAACGACAAGCCTCGTTACGGAGCCGGGAAATACACGCCCCGCGGCGAAGGCGGCCAGCCGGCCGAGGAGCGCCGCTATGGTGACAAACCGCGCTTCGGCGGAAACCGCTCCCGTTTCGGCGGCGACAAGCCCCGCTACGGCGAGAACGACAAGCCTCGTTACGGGGCCGGGAAATACACGCCCCGCGGCGAAAGCGACCAGCCGGCTGAGGAGCGCCGCTATGGCGACAAGCCCGCTTACGGAGCCAAGAAGTTCGGTCCCAAAAAGTTCGGAGAGAAGAAATTCGGCGACAAACCTCGTTTCGGGGCTCCCAAGCGGGAGTTCCGCCGTGAAGAGAAGCCGAAGAGCTATCCCAAATACGACCCCAGCAAACAGATCGGCGAGATGCGTCTGAACCGCTTCATCGCCCAGTCGGGACTCTGCTCGCGTCGCGAGGCCGACGACTTCATCTCGGCCGGACTGGTCTCGGTGAACGGCGTGATCGTAACGGAACTCGGTTCGAAGGTGATGCCGACGGACGAGGTGAAGTTCAACGACAGCCGGGTCGAGGGTGAAAAGAAGGTCTACCTGGTGCTGAACAAGCCCAAAGGGTATGTGACCTCGCTGGAGGACCCCCACGCCGACAAGCTGGTGATGGATCTGATCAAGGGTGCCTGCACGGAGCGTATCTATCCGGTAGGACGTCTGGACAAGAACAGTCTGGGTCTGCTGCTCTTCACCAACGACGGCGACCTCACCAAACAGCTCACCCACCCGGCCTACAAGAAGAAGAAAATCTATCAGGTGACGCTCGACAAGCCCCTCACGCGTGCCGACATGGATGCCATTGCCGAAGGCATCACGCTGGAGGACGGCGAGATTCACGCCGACGAGGTATCCTATGTAAAGGAGAACAAGAAGGAGGTGGGCATCGAGATCCACTCGGGCCGCAACCGAATCGTGCGTCGCATTTTCGAGTCGCTTGGCTACACGGTGCAGAAGCTCGACCGTGTATACTACGCCGGTCTGACGAAGAAGAACCTGAAGCGCGGCGGCTGGCGTTTCCTGACCCGCGACGAGGTGAACCGGCTGAAGTCGGGCCAGTACGAATAGCCGAAACCGAAAAGACCCAAACGTATGGCAGGTTCAAATTTTGTTGACTACGTAAAGATTTTTGCCCGTTCGGGCCACGGAGGAGCCGGTTCCGCGCACTTCCGCCGGGAGAAATTCGTCGCCTTCGGAGGACCCGACGGCGGCGACGGCGGCAAGGGCGGCAGCATCATCCTGCAAGGCGACAGCCAGTATTGGACGCTGATCCACCTGAAGTACCAGCGTCACCAGTTCGCCGAGGACGGTCAGAACGGTTCCGGGGCCCGCTCTACGGGCCGCGATGCCAAGGACATCGTCATCCCCGTGCCGCTGGGAACGGTGGCCAAGCGGCAGGTGGTGAACGAAGAGGGTGAGGTCGAGGAACATTTCGTCGGCGAGGTGACCGCCCAGGGCGAGCAGCTGGTGCTGCTCAAGGGCGGTCGCGGAGGGCTGGGCAACTGGCACTTCAAGAGCGCCACGAACCAGACGCCCCGCTTCGCCCAGCCCGGCGAGGAGGGCGACGAGGGGGCTTTCGTGCTGGAGCTGAAAGTGCTGGCCGACGTCGGTCTGGTCGGATTCCCCAATGCCGGTAAGAGCACGCTGCTGTCTGTCGTATCGGCCGCGCGGCCCAAGATCGCCAACTACGCCTTCACGACGCTGGAGCCCAATCTGGGCATCGTCGAGGTGCGCGACGGACGTTCGTTCGTGATGGCCGACATTCCCGGCATCATCGAGGGGGCGCACGAGGGCAAGGGGCTGGGAACCCGTTTCCTGCGCCATATCGAGCGCAACTCGGTGCTGCTCTTCATGATTCCGGCCGACAGCGACGACGTGCGGCGCGACTACGAGGTGCTGCTGGGCGAACTGACGCAGTATAATCCCGAACTGCTGGACAAGGAGCGTCTGCTGGCGGTCACGAAGTGCGACATGCTCGACGAGGGGCTGATCGAGGAGATGAAGGCCCATCTGCCCGAGGGCATCGAGACGATCTTCATCTCGTCGGTGTCGAATCTCAATATCCGTCAGTTGAAAGACAAACTCTGGGAGGCCCTGCACCGTTAGCGCTGCCGGAGATCGAAGTCGCGGTTTGAGATGCGGAGCTGCAGCTCGCCGTTGAACCGATCCAGAATTCCGCACACGGAGCCCTTGCCGTTCGGCAGGGGCTCCGTCGCGTAGAGACATTCCGCTGCGGTGTAGAGGGTCAGCGTACGGCCTTTGTCGTCGCACAGCCGGCGGCGGGTCGCCACGGGACGGCCGGTCTCCGGATCGGTATCGCACCAGCGCAGCCCCGCCTCCTCATCGACGAAACGGACCTCCGAAATCCGTATGAATCGGCCGACCAGCGCCGGCGTGAGTTCTCCTATCGTACACGTTCTCGGCACGATAGGTTCGAAATCCTCGGCCAGCAGACGGGAGCGGAAGGAGAACTCCTCAGGGTCGATGCGCCCGACCGTCCGTTCGTCCTCCGGCTTCGCGCCCAGCTGAATCCGGCCGCCGTAATCGCCCAGCCAGAGCCCCTCGCAGAAGAGCCGGAGCGGCGCGCCCACGGGGTAGCGTTCGTGGAGCCGGTATCCGTCGACGAGCAGTTCGATGCCGCCGCTGCGGTCCTCGATCCAGAGCCGGCGGGGAAACTCGCGGAAGAGATCGTTGCCGGTGATGCGGCCCTCGACGATCAGGGTGCGCCGGATGGAGCAGGAGGCACCGCGGCAGAGCGACTTGAGGTAGGCGATGTCGACCGTCTCGGCATTGCCGGGGTCGAAGTGCTCTTCGAACCGCAGCTCGTCGGCCGTGCCGCACGCACCGAGCAGGCAGAGCCAGCTAATCCAGACAATCCGTTTCATCGCGCAGTTTGATGATGTAGCCCGCATGCGGACCGGTGTCGATCCGTTGCAACATGCCGCGCAGGGCGACCCTCCCCGCGGGGATCGGCTGTCGGGCGAAGCGGGCATAAGAGCTGACGTAGGTGTGGATTGCGAACCCTTCGTCGTCGACGAAACGGCGGTAGCCCTCCCAGCAGGGCTCCTCCTCATCCTCGGGTTCGTACCGGAATCCGGAGAGCAGCACCAGCGTGCCGCAGAGCGCCGTGTCGAGTTCGTCGGGGGTGCGGAGCGTTCCCGTGGGAATCGGCTCCTCCCTTTCGCCGCAAAACAGATGGCAGTCCAGCAGGGACTGGGCCCGGAAATAGCCGACGGCCTCGGCCGAGGAGGGTGGGGCCGGCGGTCCGATTTGCAGCACGCCCCGCTGGCGCTCCACGCAGAGTCCCTGCACCCGCAGGCAGACCCGGCTGCCGACGGGGTAGCGGGTGTGGCTGTTATCCGTACCGGTCCGGATCTCGACGGCGGAGCGGTTCTGCTCGATGCCGAGCGTGCGATAGAAGTTGCCGGACCGGTCGCTCGTGGTGACGATGCCCGTCAGGACGATGGGTTCGCGGATGACCGTCGCCCCGTCCAGGCAGAGCTTCTGGAACTCCGCGATCGTGACGGTCGGAACCGGAACCGGAGGCCGTTGAGGCGGTTCGGGATCGTACCCTTTCGAGCAGCCTGCCGCCGACAGCAGCAGACCGATCAGAGCGGCGTGGACGATTCGATTCATGGCTTCGGCGACAAATGTTCCGTTTCGGTCCGGAGGGACCCCGATCCGTTTATTTTTCGACAAAGTTAGATTTTTTTCTGAAAATTGGTTATTTTTGTACGACATATTTAAAGGTAAAACGATTTCGAAATGACTTTTTTCTCTTTGCTCGCACAGGCGGACCCTGCGGCTCCGCTGATGCTCCCCGACAGTGTACAGAAGGCCCGCTGGGCCGATACCATTCAGAAACTTGCGACGGTCGACTGGCACGACCTGATGAAGGATTTCATCTCCGACTCCATTTGGATCGGCCTGAAGATTCTGGTGGCGCTGGCTATCTATTTCGTGGGTCGCGCTGTCATCCGCTGGGTACTGCGGATCATGGAGCGGAGCTTCGAGCGGCGTCGGGTCGACGCCTCGCTGCGCACGTTCCTGCATAATCTGGTGAGCGTGGTCGCTTATCTGCTGCTGTTGCTGGCCGTCGTGCAGACGCTCGGCGTCAACGCGACCTCGATCATTGCCATCTTCTCGGCTGCGACCCTGGCAATCGGTATGGCCCTGAGCGGAACCATGCAGAACTTCGCCGGCGGCGTGATGATCCTGTTGCTGCGTCCCTACCGGGTGGGCGACTTCATTTCGGCGCAGGGGCAGTCGGGCACCGTGGAGGAGATCATGCTCTTCACCACCAAGATCACGACCGGGGATCGTCAGACCATCTACATCCCGAACAGCGCCATCTCGACCTCGATTATCGACAACTACTCCCGTTCGGAGCTGCGCCGGGTCGACATTACGGTCTCGATCTCCTACGGCGACGACGTGGATGTGGCCCGGGCCGCCATGCTGGAGATCTGCAAGGCCGACGCACGGGTCCTGACCGATCCCGAAGCGGTCGTTTACGTAGCGGCGCTGGCCGACAGTTCGGTCAATCTCTCCCTGCGTGCCTGGGTGAAGAACGCCGACTACTGGGGCGTCTTTTTCGATCTCAACGAGCGGATCTACAAGATACTGCCCCAGCGGAACATCCACTTCCCGTTCCCGCAGCTGGATGTACGCATCACGAAAGAGTAACCCAATCAAAGAAATTCAGAGAATAATTTTTAGACGATGGAACTGAAGGAAATTTTAGCGATCTCGGGCTGGCCCGGATTGTATAAGTATGTAGCCCGCTCGCAGCGCGGCGTGATCGTGGAGTCGCTCGCCGACGGCAAGCGCATGAACGCCGCTCTGGCATCGAAGATGAGCGCCCTGACCGAGATTTCGATGTTCACCGAGAACGAGGATATCGCGCTGGCCGACGTGCTGACGAAGATCTACGCCTACACGGGCGGCAAAGAGGCGATCAGCCACAAGGAGGCTCCCGAGAAGATCAAGGCCTACATGGCCGAGGTGCTGCCCGACTACGACCGCGACCGCGTGCATGTGTCGGACATGAAGAAGCTCTTCTCGTGGTACAATATCCTGGTGGCTGCCGGCATGACCGAGTTCAAGCTGCCCGAGGAGGAGACTGCCGAACAGGAGTAACCGTCCGGACATGAAAAAGGCGGGCAGAGTGCACCTCTGCCCGCCTTTTTTTGCTTGTCCCTGCGGCTACATCCGCTCGGGAACTTCGATGCCCAGCAGCTGCATGGCGTGCCGGATGGTGCGGGCCACCTGCTCGGCCAGTTGCAGACGCATGCGGCGGACCTCGGCGTCCTCCTCCTTGAGGATGGAGTGGTCGTGGTAGTAGCCGTTGAAGAGCTTGGCCAGATCGTAGGCATAGGCGCCGATGATGGAGGGGGCGAAATTCTCGCCGGCCGAAGCGACGATGGCGGGGTAGTCGTTCAGCGCCTTGATGAGCCCGATCTCCTCGGGCAGGCACTCCGCATGGGCCGCAGCCCGGCAGTCGATGCCCGATTCGGCGGCCTTGCGCAGGATCGAGCGGATGCGTGCGTGGGTGTACTGGATGAAAGGACCCGTGTTGCCGTTGAAGTCGATCGACTCCCGCGGGTCGAAAAGCATGGTCTTCTTGGGGTCGACCTTCAGGATGAAATATTTCAGGGCGCCCAGACCGACCATCGTGGCTACGGCGTTGGCCTCCTGCTCGGAGCAGCCGTCCAGCTTGCCCAGTTCGTCCGACATCTCGCGGGCCGTCGACACCATCTTCTCGATCAGGTCGTCGGCATCGACCACGGTGCCCTCGCGCGACTTCATCTTGCCCTCGGGCAGTTCGACCATGCCGTAGGAGAGGTGGGTGATGTGGTCGCTCCAGTCGGCATAGCCCAACTTCTTGAGCACGAGCTTCAGCACCTGGAAGTGGTAGTTCTGCTCGTTGCCCACCACGTAGATCATGTCGTCGAGCTTGTTGTCCTCGAAACGACGGTAGGCCGTGCCGAGGTCCTGCGTCATGTAGACCGAGGTGCCGTCGCCGCGCAGAAGCAGCTTCTGATCCAGCCCGTCGGCCTCCAGGTCGATCCATACCGAGTTGTCCTCCTTGCGGAAGAAGACCCCCTTCTGCAACCCCTCCTCCACGAGGCTCTTGCCCAGCAGGTAGGTTTGCGATTCGTAATAAACCTTGTCGAAATCGACGCCCAGCGCCTTGTAGGTGACGTCGAAACCTTCGTAGACCCAGCCGTTCATGGTCTCCCAGAGCGAGTAGACCTCGGGATCCTTGGCCTCCCAGCGGCGCAGCATCTCCTGTGCCTCCAGCATGATGGGGGCACTCTTCTTGGCCTCCTCCTCGCTCTGCCCGGCGGCGATCAGCTCCTGGATCTGCGCTTTATAATGCTTGTCGAACTCGACGTAGTATTTGCCCACCAGGTGGTCGCCCTTCATGCCCGACGACGCGGGTGTCTCGCCGTTGCCGTAGAGCTTCCAGGCCAGCATCGACTTGCAGATGTGGATGCCGCGGTCGTTCACCAGATTGGCCTTGATGACGCGGTGTCCGTTGGCCTTCAGGATCTGCGCCACGGAGTAGCCCAGCAGGTTGTTGCGGATGTGACCCAGGTGCAGGGGCTTGTTCGTGTTGGGCGACGAGTACTCGATCATGATCGTCCGGCCCGTTGCCGGAGCCTCGCCGAAATGCTCGTCGGCGCGGATCTCCTCGAAACGTGCGGTCCAGCAGTCGTCGGCCAGCGAGAGATTCAGAAATCCCTTGATGACGTTGTATGCCTTGATCTCGGGGGTGTTCGCAACGATATGCTCTCCGATCTCTGCGGCGGTCGCTTCGGGCGATTTCCGGCTTCGTCGCAGCAGGGGGAACACGACTGTCGTGTAGTCGCCCTCGAACTCCTTGCGGGTTTTCTGAATCTGCAACTGCTCGCCTTCGAGCTTGCCGTAAAGCGCCTCGACCGAACGGAGGACCGCTTGCGAAATAAACTCTTCGATCTTCATGTCTTTTGTTTGATGAAATTAGACGACAAATTTAGTGTTTTTTTCTCATATGCGGGCCCCCGGTCCGAAAGTTTTTGGGGCTCTCCGCTTTTTCGTCAGTCGTTCCCGCCCGGCAAATTGCATGTAAACTTGCTTTTGCTCTCGCTTATTCGTATCTTTGAGATTGCCCGAAGATATTTATTTGGACATAAACGACTTAGAAAAGAATCATATAAAAAGGGGCAACGGATAAGTAAGTTGCAAGTGTTTAAGAACACTTCATTTTTCCGGCATCCAAATAACTCTTTTAGCTATCGCAAAGATAGTATTTTTTTCGTATATTTAATGCAGTGGGAAATAATTGCTTGACTGCAAGCGATATGAGAAAATCATCGTGAAAAAAGGCAATGGATA
>ERZ777306.2119-NODE-2119-length-26880-cov-5.014352_pt1 | contig 26880 bp, 27 predicted proteins | sample MGYA00374966_ERZ777306 | MGnify/ENA primary metagenome ERZ777306 (study PRJEB29329, sample SAMN06343882) | mouse gut metagenome | isolation source: Mouse cecum | place: Austria: Vienna | collected 2014-11-15 ...
GAGCGCCAGCTGCTCATCCAGGAGAATCACCTTATCGCCCCTGCGCAGCTCTTCCGGGAGAAAGATTCTGCCGCAGCGCAGATAGAGCGGATGAAGCAGCTGGCCGTTGTCGCCCATCAGGTACAGCCGCCCCTGAACGGCGTCGCTGCTGCCGGAAAAATCAGCCCGCTCAATAACGCCGTCCAGCGTCCAGCGGCGCATCATGCCCTGCCATTCCTCCGTAATGCTGGCAAAAGACTCCTGCAGCTCCGCGATGGCCTGATTCGGCTTCACCGGCTCGCCTGTGTTCCCCTCCTCTCCGGAGGACTGATCCTGAACCGGCGCGGGGGCAGGAAAGACGTACTGCAGGTGATTCCCCACAGCGTCGATCTGCCAGGCGGCAAAGCACAGCGCCGCCCCGAAGGCCAGCAGCAGCACAATTTGCCACCAGGTAACTTTCTTCTTCATGCGTGACCGTCCTTCCGCCGTCAGTTCACATACTCCATCACCTTCTGGCCATCGGTCAGGGCGCGATCCTCGCGATCCGCCACGTCCTGATAGCTCAGATCCTCAGCGATGGAAACGACCTTGTCGCCGCGCTCCAGCACGGTGACGCGGGTCTTCACCACCTTCATGCTGCTGCCGGACATAAAGCCGCCCCAGTCGCGCTGCACCAGGTAAACGTAATCCTGTCCCTGGCCCTCGCTGCGAACAGCGCTGGGTGGCAGCAGGGTGGTGGACTGGCGGGCCCGATAGGTAATGGTCACATCCACTCCTCCGTCCGACATAATGCGGCGGATGGCGGAGGTATTTCCCTCCAGGTAGCCGGAGGGCATGGTCAAGTGCAGATACTTGCCGCCCTCGGCATTGATGACGGTTTCCTGTACAGAGGAAGCCTCCGTGCCGTAGACTTCGTTCTTGACCTCCGCCTTTGTGCCATCGGCAATGGCGCGGTCATCGCTGGACACCGGTGCCCGCAGGATGGGCAGGGTGCCTTCCTTGTTCATTTTGTAGGCGGCCTTCACGCCGTCATAATTTTCGCCCTCCGTCACGCCAAGCGAAACGATATAGCCGTCCCGAGGCGCGCGAACCTCCGTCACGGCCTTGGCTCTGGCGCTGAGCTCCACCATCTCCTGGGCAATCTCGTCCATCACCTTCAGCAGGGCGTCACGGTTCTTGATGTACTCGAACACATCGTCCTTCACCCGCATTTTGCGGTCTTCCATCAGCGAATCAAAGGCCGATTTCGCCGCGTCGCAGGCGGACTTGGCCGTTTCCGCCGCCGTAACGGCTTTGGTCACGGCCTCCGGTACGTCATCCCCCACCAGGGCCAGCTGCTTGCGCCATTCAGCCACATCGCCCACCAGAATGATCCCGGCCTCCACAGCGGCCATGCGCGCGTTCATGCTCTTCTCCGTCAGAGCATTCTGCGCCTCCACCATGGCGTTGTACAGATCGTTCTGCCGGCTCTCCTTGGAGGATTTGCGGTTCTTGACGTCCAAATCCAGCAGCTCGCTGCTCTTGGAGTTATACTGCTCCCGCAGCTCCTTCATTTTCGCCGCGCTGTCCCCGGCCTCGGCAGTAAAGATGATGTCCCCGGCTTGCACCTGATGGCCAGGCTTCACATACACCCGCTTCACCACCACACCCAGCTCCTTGGCCTCGGGCACGATGATTTCCTCGTCCTCGGGGAAGAAGACCTCCGCGCGGAACTTCATCTTCTCCTCATAGCGGCCGGAGGAACCGGTCACCAGCTGCACCTTGGGCGTGGTGATGGTCTGCACCGTCCGGGCAAAGAACATGCACAGCGCCACTGCCACCGCCAGGAAAATCAGGCCTCGCAGGGCGAATTTCTTCAGTCTCATACACCATTCCTCCGTATTACTTCAATTCGCTGAGCTGAATGCCCGCCACAATGTCCTCCTGGCAGTACAGGTAGATCAGCAGCGTGGGCAGGATATACAGCGCCGAGCCCGCAAAAGCCACGTCCGCGCCCTCGGTAGAAATCTGGTTGAACATCACCGACAGGGGCTGCAGCTCCGTCCGCCCTGCCAGATATACCAGGGGCTGCTCCACCATGTTCCAGCAATCGGCAAAGGACAGGGCCGCCGCCGCGAAAATGATGGGCTTGCACACCGGAAGGATCACATGAACGAAGCCGCGGATCGGCCCCACGCCGTCCACCATGCCCGCCTCCAGCAGCTCGTTGGGAATGCCCACCATAAACTGCCGCATCAGGAATATGTAGAAAGGCGAAAAGCACATGGGCAGAATCACCGCCCAGACGGTGTTCATCAGCCCCAGCCAGCGCAGCATGATGACGCTGGGCGCCATCGTCACCTGGAAGGGCAGGATCATCAGAATCAGCACGCAGAAGAAAATGGCGTCCCTGCCGCGGAAGGCAAAGCGGCTCAGAGCGTAGGCCGTCAGCGGCACCACCACCGCCTGGCCCAGCAGTATACCGGCCGTGTACATGGCGGAGTTGCAGAACAGCTTCAGGTAGGTGGGATCTTCAATGAAAATCTTATAATATTGCCTGAGGGACACCACTGCCGGGGAGTAGAGCACATCCAGCCAATGGGTGGCGTCGTAGTTGCCGCGCCCGGCCAGGTACGTCTCGATTTCCCCTTTAGGAAAGAATGAATACAGGAAGGTGAAAACAATTGGAATCAGAATCAGCACAGACAGCGCGATCAGGAGGATCAGGCAGATCATTCCGCCAAAACCCAGGCCGCGCCGATAACCACGTCTTGCCATGGGCAATCCTCCTTACGCTTCCGACGGCGACCGAACAGCCTTGCTGGCGTACATCAGCGCAAACAGCGCCATGACGCCTATGGCGAAAATATACGCCGCTGTGGTCACGTCCTGATAGTCCAGCTTTGCGAATTTGTTGTTCATAAAATGCTGAAGGGTGTAGATGGCCTGAGACGGATAGGACCCGCCGATGAAGTACACCTCCTTGAAAATTTTGAAGGCGTTGACCCAGGCCAGCACAAACACCAGGAAGGCCGTGGGCAGAATCTGCGGCAGGGTGATGCGGAAGGCCTGCGTCCACCAGCCCGCGCCCTCCAGGGAGGCAAACTCGTACAGCGACGGATGCACCGCGGAGAGGGCCGAGGCAAACAGCACCACCGAGAAGCCCAGGTTCTTCCACACATACAAAAGCACAATCGGGAAGCGCAGCGCGTCCTCCTCCAGCCACAGCACCCGCTCAAAGCCCAAGGCCGTCACCAGCCGATTGATAACGCCGCCGTAGTCGAACATCAGCGTCCAAATCAGCAGCAGCGCCGAGGAGGGCATCAGGTAGGGCAGGAGCAGAATGTTGCGGAAAGCCGTGGATCGCTCCTTGAGCGTCTTGAGCATGGCCGAAAGGATGAAAGCCATCAGCCAAATGACAGGCGCGCAGAGCAGCGAAAGCTCCCATGTGTTCTTCAGGCCCATCTGGAACATGGGGTTTCGCGCCACGTCAATGTAATTGTCCATGCCCACAAAGCGGTTTTCAAAGCTGCCGTCCGTGACGGAGAAATAGATGCCCCCGAAAAAAGGCACCACATAAAACATCATCAGGCCGATCAGACCCGGCAGCAGCAATAGCCACACTATTTTCTTGCGTTTGAACAAGGTGCGCCTCCATCCATCAGGTCACAGCGACGGCGGATGGCCTTGCCGAACCATCCGCCCGATTGCGAAGGAGCGTCTCGGAACGTCGCCCTCCGCATGATCGCTGACCGTCAATAATCTTCCATTTGCATCATCATAACCTTGCCGTCCATGTCCTTGATGAACTGATCCAGCTTAATCTGTCCCTGGATGTAGCGCTCCATCAGCATGGACAAATCGCCGGAACGATCCTCGTTCATCAGGGTCGGCCGCTTCACATATACATAAGGAACAACCTCGTCAAGATAGTACCTGATCGCGCCTTCGCTGATTTGATAGCGGTGCTGGGGCATGGACTTCTCCATCCATTCCTTCTGCCAGTCGATCTGTTCCTGAATGTTGCGCTTATCCGCGTCGTCAGCCTTTTCCAGCGACTTCTCCAACTGCGCCAGATACTTCTCCTCCTGCTCGACCATGTCATCATAATACTCGTTGGGCACAGGGTCTGTTTTGTCCGCCATCAGCGTGCTGAGCGCGTATTTGTCCATGTTCTCCTCGCTGATCTTGTACTTCAGCAGGTTAAGGGTGGACTGGATGTTCTTGCTGCGGGGATTGATAAACATGATCTCCAATTCCGCGCCGATCACATAATCCGCATCCTTCGTCAGCGTCATGGGGATGCAAATGCTGTCCGTGTTCAGCTCGGGGTCGCTGAAGCTGCCTACCAGGGAGGCATAGTTGTTCAGCAGCCCCATACGGTAGTTGGTCTCATCCTCATTGGGCAGGTTCGCGCCCTCGTTGAGATCATCCACCCGCATGCCCTCGATGGCCTCCATCAGCGCCCGGAACTCCGGCGTGTTGAACCGCAGCTCAAGGCCCTTGGCCTGATAGTAGTCAATGTAGCTCTGCATCATAAGGTAGAAAAGCTGCTGTTTGTAGTCCTCCGTATAGTTGATGAGCGTATAGGAGGGATATTCCTCCACCCACTCGTCATTCCAGCGGGTGGCAAAAGCGCACAGATCCAGGAAGTTGGTAGGAATGTCCTCAATGGTCAGCCCCATTTCCTCCATCACCTGGCGGTTCACCGTCCAGCTGCCGTAGCTGTAAGCGCTCATGGGCACGGCATATACCTTGCCATCCTTGGTCACCGAATCCCGGTAAACGGGATGCAGTCGGTTGATATAGGCCATGATTTCCGCCTCACCGGACAGATCGGCACAGTAGCCCTTCTCCATCAAGCGGTAAAAGTCGGAATAGGTGGTTCCCAGCCGCAGCAGGTCGATGGTGCTGTCGCCGGTCACCAATGCCTGGCTGAGGGCCTCCGCGCTGTCAAAATACTCGCTGTACATGTAAATCGGCACCTGGGGGTAGGCGTCCGAAAAGCTCTGCTCAGCGCTTCCGAACCAGCCGCCGTATACCGTCACGGACTCCTCGGTGCTGAAGCCGGGGGTCACGGTGCGCAGAATCACTCGCTCATCATTGGCAAAAACCAGACTGTCACCCAGCATGATCATGCTCCGGGCATAATTATCCGGCAGATAGCCGTACTGCTCCAGCGTGGTCAGATGGGTCAACCCCATCAGGCGCGTCTCGTCCAGATAGAGCAACGCGTCATGCTCGCTGTCATAGCATATCTGGCCGTTGATATAATCACGCTGCCAGGTGCCCACAGCCTCGACCTCGTCGGCGGCAGGATCATACACGGACAGGGTGAAGGGGTAAAAAGCGTTCTTCTCCTCGTCCCATTCCTTTTGCAGGTCGCGGCTGGCCATCAGCAGCTTGCCGTCCTTATAGGGCGCGACAGCCTGCGCGTAGCCCGCCTTGGCCTGCTTGACCTCGCCCGTGCTCAGATCCACCAGCAGGCCCTTATACACCGACTCGCCCGTGCTATCGTTCCAGTCGTAAGCGCTGATGTACAGCTTGTTCCCAGCCACCGCCGACTGCTCCATGCCTGTGTAATACCGATAGGCGTCCTCGCCATTCCCGCTCACATGGGTCAGCTCCGTCATATCCATGACGCACACATCCTCGAAGACGGGCTTCCCGCCCTCCCCAGTGATGGTGAAGATCCGCCCATTCAGGGGATTAAGGAAAAGCAGCCGCTCGCCGTCCGACCACATGCCGTCAGCCACGCCATAAACCGGGTCTCCAATGACCGGGTCCTGCTCGCCGCCCTCCGCCTTGGCCGCCAGAGCCATTTCAAGGGTATCGAACTGGCGGGCATAGCACAATTCTCCAGCCACCAGCTCCGGCTCGGCCATGCCGAGCTTCCACTGATACAACTCCATGGACACAGGCTCATTCCGGTGCATCAGGATATACAGCGTATCCCCCACAGTCTGCACGCCGATCACATAGCGCGAGCCTTCCTCGTCCTCATTGCGCCTGAACACCGTCGCGTCCGCGGCCAGGGCCGAAGCCGCCACGCACAGCGCCAGCGTCAGGCTGATAAACGCCGCCAGCCATTTCTTCATTGTCATCATCGCGCTCCCCTTCCTGATCATTGGTTTAATCAATCACATTCTTTCAAACGATCAAGATTCGCTTTTTCTTCCAGCACATGACGCAATTTACATATTTTCTTGAAAATTTTAATCCAGGGCGGCCATGGCGGTCACAAGGCTTTCCAGCGCCCCGGTCAGGGCGGTCTGCTGGTCGCCGGTGACCATGCCGGTCGTCAGACGGTTCAGGTAATCGTCCATGATCGCGTACAGATTGTCGAACTCGCTTTCCGGCACCAGGTAACGCCCTCCCAGGCTGAAGCTGAGGTCGTTGAGGATATCGGCGGCGTAGACGCGGCTGCGAATCTGGCCCAGAGTGGACGAAGAACTCGCCCCCGCCGTCCGCGAAAGACTCTGGGTGTAGGAATAAGCATTGCCGCACTCCGCCCGCATCCGCTCGATCAGGGTCTGTTGGGCTGTTTCCCGATAACGGATCGCCGGTATGCCCATTACTGACAGGGTAATCACCGCCGCCGTCAGCAGCACGAACACCGCGGCGCGCAGGCCCTTCCATACTTTTCCACCCTCCGACTGTGCGCCGCCGGTACGGGATGTATATCGCTGATACATGGTTTCCACCTCCAACCTCAGTTGTATGCTGTACCGTACCCATTGTATCACTTTTTCCATGGGCCGTAAAGGCGAACATCGTCATTGCTCCTTTTCTGCCAACTTCTGCATAGTCCTTGCCTGCTCCGGGCATGATGACCTCCATACGAACCGGAGGTGAATCTGCCTTGCTGAAACCCCTTCTGTGCCTGCTTCTGGCACTTTCCGCCTGCCTGGGCCAGCCCGCGCCCCGCGCCGTCCTGGGCATGAAGACAGGCGTCCTTTTGCGCATGCATGTCATCGCCCAGGATGACACGGCTGCCATGCAGGCCGTCAAGGCTCCCGTCAGGGATGCCGTGCGCGCCGCTTATGACGCCCGCGTCGACCGTGCGTCCGGCGTCGCCATGCTCACCCAGGCCCAGGCGCTTCTGCCCGACCTCACCTGTGCCGCCCGGGAGGCGGCGAAGGAGGCGGGCTTCACTGAAAGCGTCACCGTGACCATCGAACAGCTCCCCTTCGACACCCGTCAGCTGGAGGGTCTGACCATTCCTGAAGGCGTCTACCCCGCGCTGGTCATCCGCCTAGGCAAGGCGGAAGGCCGGAATTGGTGGGGCCTTCTGGACCCGGAGGCGGCGCTGACCGCAGCGTCTCTTCCCGGAAGCGCCGACGGCGTCATCTGGGACTGGAGCCTGGCCGGCCTTTGGGCCGCCCTGACGCATTTGCCCTTTCCTGAAAGCAGGTGATGACCATGAAAAAGCGTTGCGTTCTTCTTGCGCTGCTAATGGCGCTCGCGTTCGCCGCCGCGCCCGGCGACGCGGCGGTGCTGGCCTGGGGCAGCCGGGGCGAGCAGGTCGCCCTGGCCCAGCAGCGGCTTCGGCAGTTCGGTTACCTTTCCTCGGAGGCAGACGGCGTGTTCGGCCAGGCCACCTACGACGCGGTTGTGGCCTTTCAGCGTAAAAACGGCCTGACCGCCGACGGCCGCCTGGGCCGCGCCACCGCCGAAGCCCTGGGCATCAGCCTGGAGGGCGGCGTGCTCTCCGCCGAGCTATGGCAGGAAACGGAGCTTGCGCTGCTGGCCCGGCTGGTCAGCGGCGAGGCCCGGGGCGAGCCTTATGTAGGTCAGGTTGCCGTGGCTGCCGTGGTGCTCAACCGGGTTCGGCATGACGCCTTCCCCGATACCATCAGCGGCGTAATCTTCCAGGCAGGGGCCTTCGACGCGGTCTGGGACGGCCAGTTTGACCAGACGCCCACCGATTCCGCCCGCCGCGCCGCCCGGGACGCCATGACCGGCTGGGATCCCACCGGCGGCTGCGTTTATTACTACAACCCCGTTACCGCCACCAATCCCTGGATCTGGACAAGGCAGGTGCAGCTGACCATCGGCGAGCACGCCTTCGCCATATGAGGTGCCGCCCATGAGAAAGCATCTGCTTCCCGCCGCCCTTTCCCTGCTGCTGCTCATCACCGCGGCCTTTGCCGCCCTGCAAACGGATCGGCTGAACCGGGCTCACCGCACCCTGGAGGAGACCTATCTCTCCGCCCTGCACGCCTCCGCCGAGGGGCTGCAGCAACTGACGTTGACGCTGGAAAAGCTGCTGATGTCCCAGGACGCCGCCCAGCAGGCCGCGCTGATCCACGCCGTCAGCCAGACCTCCGGCGAAGTGCGCCATTGTCTGGCCTCGCTTCCCCTGTCTCATCGCGCCATGGCGCCGACCCTGGCCTTCCTCACCGCCCTGACATCAAGCGCCGATCAGTTGCTCCCGTCGCTGATGGAGCAGCCGCTGCAGGAGGAGGCTCGCCAGGAGCTTTCCACCCGTCTGGCCGCGTGTACGCGCCTTTCGGGACAATGGGCGCTGGCCCGCCGCGCCATGGCCGAAAACGGCGCGACGCTGTTAAGTAACACAAGCGTTTTCATCGAGGAGCCCTCCACCCAGCGGAATCCCCTGGAAAGCATCGGCGCCCTGGACGACCTGACCGACGCCGGGGAAGCCGCCGCACCCATGGCCCGGGGACTGCCGAGCAATCAGGTAACCCGGGAGGAAGCCCGGGCCCTTGCCCGCACGCTGGCGGACGATCAGCAAATCATCAGCGTTTCGGACGCGCCGGATACCACCGGAGCCATGCCGGCCTACGGCTTTGCCCTGCAAACGGAGGACGTGCAGCTCAATGTGGAGATGACCGTCAGCGGCGGCCGACCGCTGTGGATGATGCCCGAAACCGCAGCCTTTGCCGTCACCCGCGCCCCGGAGGAATGCGAGGCAGCCGCCCTGCGCTATTTGGAGCGCCATGGTTTTGGCCCGGCGGAAGCCGTCCACCGGCAAAGCTATGACGGGCTGTATGTAGTGACCCTGGCACCGCTGCTGGACGGCGTGCTCCTGTATCCCGACCTCATCACCCTGCAGGTGCGCATGGATACCCTGGCCGTGGTGGGGCTGGAGGCCCGCTCCTACTGGCAGAACCACGGCTCCCGGTCGCTTCCTCAGCCCAGCGTCACCGCCGACCAGGCCCGGGCATGGGCGGGGGAAGACATCCTGACCGGGGATCCCCGGCTTTGCCTCATTCCCTGGCAGGGTGAGGAACGGCTTTGCTGGCAGCTGACAGCGGCCTCCGGCGGCGATACCTATCTGATCTATCTTGACAGCCATACAAGCCGGGAAGTCACCATTCGCAAGCTCATCCCCCTGGAAAACGGCGATACCGCCGCGTGACAGGCTCAGCAGCAAGGCCAAGGGCGAACGGCTTCCCCGCCAAGGGAGCATGGGAGCGCCGCAACGTCATGCCAGCGGCATAGCGCTTTGATGATTGCCGCATGAGCGGGAGGCTTTCCGGCCATACTGACGGCGAAGGGAGCGTATCGCATGATCTACTGTCAGCTGCACAACCGCGCCAGCCTGTCCATGGGCCAGTCCCTGACCCTGGGCGATGTGGCCCGTACCATCGCCCCCCAGCCGTTGGACAAGGTCACCCTGCCCTGTCCGAAGGAAGCCGGGGTGTGGCGCGTATCCGCCATCGACGTAACGCAGGCCATCGCCAAAGCCTGTCCCGGGGAGGAAGTCAGTCTCCTGGGGCCCGAAGCCTGCTATATTCACCGGGTTCGCAGGGAAGGCAACGGCTTTCTTCGCCTGCTGCGCACCGGCGCAGCCTTCCTGATCCTGCTGCTGGGCGGCGCGCTGGGGTTGGCCTGGTTCCACAGCGACGTGGATATGCCCAAGGCGCAGATGATGGTTTACGAAACCATCGCCGGCCACGAACCCGAGGATCCCCGGCAGGTGAATATTCCCTATGTTGTGGGCGTGGTGCTGGGCGTGTCCGTTTTCTATGCGCTGCCCTCCCGCAGCCGTTCCACCCCCATGGAGGTTAAGCTCAACGCCTACCTTCAGGACATGGAACAAACCGAAGGAAAGGATGTCAACGATGACGCTTGATCCCCTGGCCATCGCCATCGGGCTGATTACCGGCGCCACCATGTCCGTGGCCGTAAGCAGCGTGTGGGTGGTACTCATGATTCCCGCCCGGGTGCAGGATCGCTTCAGCGTCCGCTCCTCCCGGCTGATGACCTGGGCCATCGCCCTGGGGCTGCTTTTGTCGGCTCTGGGCAACAGCCTCGACTTCAGCCTGCGCCTGCCCGCCGTCTTCGGCTCCCTGGCCCTGGTGGCCTCCGGCATGTTTGTGGGCATGCTCGCCTCCGCCCTGGGCGAAATACTGGAGGTCGCACCGGTGCTGATGCGCCGCTTCCGCCTGGGGGACGTTTCCCTGGGTATCCGCTGGACCATCATGCTGGGCAAGGGGCTGGGTGCGGTGCTGGCCTGCCTCGTCTTCACGCTATAAAACAAGGAGGTCCTGCCTTGTGGAAAAGGATCGCTTCGCCACCCTTCCCTACATTTTGGAACCTCAGCCGTCCCCCGGCCAGCGGGAAAGCCGCTTTCCCATCCCCCGGGACCGCAGCATGAACCATCCGCGAAAGGAGCAAGACCATGTTTGACAAAAACGCCAAGCCCTCACCCAAACGCCAAGCCCAGCTGGATCGCTACGCGCAGCTGGTCGAACGCTTCTCCCCTAAGTCAGAAATGACCAAGGGGCTTCTGCGCGCCTTCTGGGTCGGAGGCGCGATCTGCGCCCTGGGCCAGGTCATGCTGGAAATCGGCCGCGGCCCTCTGGACATGACCAACGCCGCCGCCAGCACCTTTGCCTCCACGGTCATCGTCTTCCTGACCGCGCTGGTCACCGGCCTGGGCGTCTTCGACAAAATCGGCCAGTATGCCGGCGCGGGGGCCTTCGTTCCCATCAGCGGCTTCGCCAACGCCATGGTTTCCCCGGCCATGGAGTTCCGCCGGGAGGGCATGGTACTGGGCCTAGGCGCGAAGCTGTTCACCATCGCGGGGCCCGTGCTGGTTTGGGGCGTCAGCGCCTCGGTGATCGTGGGTATCCTCTACGCCCTGTTCCCCTGGTAAGTATGCCACCGCCGCGCGTTCGGTTCAAGCCGACGCAGATGAGAAATTCATGAAAACCTTTTAACATTATCCACTGAAGGAGGCATTCCATGGTGATTCACCGCATGGGGGAGGGAACCGTCGTCTTCCCCAACCGTCCCAAAATCATCGCAGGAGCCGCCATCGCCGGCAAAAAAGAGGGCGAAGGCCCCCTGGGTAAGGAATTTGACGCCGTGATCCAGGATGATCTTTTTGGCGAGGAGACCTGGGAGAAGGCCGAAAGCCGCTTTTACTACACCGCCGCGAAGACCTGTCTGACCAAGGCCGGCGTGGAAGAAGATCAGGTAGACGCGCTCCTGGGCGGCGACCTGCTCAATCAGATCATGTCCGCTTCCATGGCGGCGCGGGAGTTACGGATTCCCTTCCTGGGACTTTACGGCGCCTGCTCCACCATGGCGGAAAGCCTGTGCGTGGGCGCCATGCTGGTGGACGGCGGATATGTGCGCAACGCGCTGTGCGCCGTCAGCAGCCACTTCTGCTCGGCGGAGCGGCAGTACCGTTTCCCCCTGGAATACGGCAACCAGCGTACTCCCACCGCTCAGTGGACCGTTACCGGGGCGGGCGCGTCCTTCCTGACCCTGGATGAAAAAGCTCCCGCCATTTGCCGCTGTACGCACGCTACCATCGGCCGTATCCAGGATATGGGCGTGATCGACGCCAACAACATGGGCGCGGCTATGGCCCCCGCCGCCGCCGATACCCTGGCGCGGCACCTGCGGGACACGGGCCGCTCCCCGGAGGATTATGATCTTATCATCACTGGCGACCTGGGGCGCGTCGGCCATGACATCCTCCTGGAGTTGATGAAGGAACGCCGCCTGCCGCTGAATCCCGACTACTACCTGGACTGCGGACTGGCCGTCTTCGCCCCGGGTCAGGATACCCACTGCGGCGGCTCAGGCTGCGGCTGCTCCGCCGTTACCCTGAACAGCCTGATTCTCCATCGTTTTCAGGAGCGCACCATCCGCCGGGTTCTGTTCATGGCCACCGGCGCGCTGCTCTCCACTACCACCAGCCAGCAGGGGGCGACCATCCCCGGCATCGCCCATGCCATTGTATTGGAGGCGGATGCGTAATGGGTACCATTCTTCTGGGCCTGCTGAAGGCCTTCCTCATCGGCGGCCTGATCTGCATGATCGGCGAGATTCTCGTGCTGAAGACCAAGCTGACGCCCGCCCGCATCCTGGTGGGCTACATCGTGGCCGGCGTCATTCTCAGCGCCGTGGGGCTCTATGGCCCCCTGGCCCAGTTTGCCGAAGCCGGGGCCACCATTCCCCTGACGGGCTTTGGCCATGCGCTGGTGACGGGCGTCAAGCGCGCCATTCAGGAAATCGGCTTTATGGGCGCGTTCACCGGCGGACTGACCAACACCGCGGCAGGCATCGCGGCGGCGGTGTTTTTCGGCGCGCTGGCCGCCATGGTCTTCAAGCCCAAAGCCAAGTCGTAAGCAAGGAACCAAAAAAGTGGCATACGCCACTTTTTTTGAGTTGCGCGCGGCTTCACCGATCAAACGGCTGCGCCGCTGTCCCGGCCGTCCGGTTATGTACGGAGGCTTAACGTACTCAATAGCACGAAAAACTGCCGCGCATATCGCGCATTTTCGATTCGGTGTTAGCCGACGGCAAGCTTGGCTTCCTCACTTCGACTGTTCCGGTACCCCGCGGCGCCTCCCGGGACTTCCCCCGCCATCAGCGTTCCTTCCTGTTATTAACGATTTAGGAAGGTACTTTTTTCGCATCAATTCCTCAATAAAGAACATTAGATTTTGCTACGCGGGCCTCCTCCTCTTGCATTTTGCGGTCGTTCCATGTACAATAAGGATGATTCAGCCGTCATATCATTATTCTACCATTATCGTGGCGGCATTCAAGGAGGCCAGTCCAATGGAGCAAGACTACATTCTCATGACCGACAGCGACAGCGATCTCCCCTACGAGTTGAAGGTACGCTATGACATCCCGGTGGTATCCATGCCCTATACCCTGGATGGCAAGGAATACTTTGACGACCTGGGCCAGACCCTCGATTACAAGGCGTTTTTTGACAAAATGCGCGCCGGCGCCCAGCCCTCCACCTCCGCGCTGAACGAGACCGTGTACCTGGAATACTTCGAACCTATCCTCGCCGGGGGCAAGGATCTGCTTTTCCTCGCCTTCTCCAGCCAGCTGTCCGCCACCATTCAGGCCATTTACGCCGCCCGTGAAACCCTCCTGGCCAAATACCCGGAGCGCGCATTCACCGTGGTGGATACCCTGTCCATCTCAGCGCCCCAGACCATCCTGGTGCTCAAGGCTCATGAGATGTACCGCGCTGGCAAGAGCATGGAAGAGGTTGCCCAGTGGGTGGAGGACAACAAGCTCCGCGCCCAGGCCTGGTTTACCGTGGATGACCTGAAATACCTCAAGCGCGGCGGACGTATTTCCCCCGCGGCCGCCGCCGTGGGCACCCTGCTGGATCTCAAGCCGATCCTCGTTGAGACCCTGGAAGGCAAGCTGGCCGCCGCCGACAAGGTGCGCGGACGCCGCAAGGCCATGGCCTACATTGTGGACAAAGCGATAGAAAACGTGGCGGATCAGAAGGAAGCCATGGGCATCATTCTCCAGGCCGACGCCATGGAGGATGCCCAGAAGCTTCAGAACATGCTGAAGGAAAAGCTGCCCGAGATGGATATCATGATCCACGCCATCGGCCCGGTCATCGGCGCCCACGCAGGCCCCGGCGCGCTGGCGTTCTGCTTCCTGGGCAAAAAAAGGCCGCAGTAAGGCAGGTCGTTCAAGTGGCAGCCGTCGCTTGGACGAATTTGCACGACTGCCCTGGCCTCTTGCTTCACAAGTTCCCGGTCGCGCAGTCCTGTAAGAAAGCCATTTCGCTTGGCATAATGGCCAACCCGCCCTGCCGGGAAAACCGGCAGATACGAATGAAGTGGAAGGGGTTGCGGCCCCTCCGACGCCACCCGTGGGGTGTTCTTGATTAGCCGTCGCATTTAAAGATGCGGCGGCTCTTTCTATTGGCAGTCATCCGGCTTATCGTCCCAGCTCCTGCTGATAGCGTTTGCCCGCTGGGGTAAGCTTCTGTTCCACCAGCCAGTATTGGCCGTTGGTGGACAGGTGAATCACGCCCCAGGTGGCAAAGCCGAAATCCACGCCGCTGGCCTTCAGCTGACCCTGGGCCGCCTTGGTGTTTTTGCTCCCATGGGTGAAGACGGCATATTCCGGCGACACCGCCTTCAGGAATTCCTTGGCCAGCCGCCCCAGACCATGATGCGGGTATTTCAGGATCTCCGCCTTCAGGCCATCCCGGGTGCGGGCCAGCTCCCGCTGCGCCTCCGCGGTCACGTCCGCCGCCAGGAGAATACTGCACTCCCCAAAGCGCACCAGCAGCATGCAGGAGCGCGGATTCACCAGGCTGCCCTCATTTAGGCGAATCACCCGCGCTTCCGCCTCTCCCAGATACAGGCCGTCGCCGTCGTCCATGCGGATGACCTTGACCTCCGCCTCCGCCAAGGCCGCCATGGTCTCCCGCTGGATGACGCTCTTCCCGCGCTTCAAGTCCTCCGGGAAGCCCGTGACAAAAAAGCCGAAGCTGTACCTTTTCAGCAGCTTGGGGAGCGCGCCCACATGATCGTCATGGGGATGGGTATTGAAGGCCACGTTGATATGCTCGATTCCCAAGCTGTCCAGTACCGCCATGATCTCATCCGCCTGATGATCCTTGCCCATGTCCACCAGCATCACCTGCTCTCCCTGGATCAGCACCATGGCGTCCGCGCCCAGCAACGGACAAATGTAGACATGCAGCAGCGCTTCCTCCGGCGCGAAGGGCTCCGCCTCTCCCGCCATGAACACCCGGCCTTCCGCCCGGGCTGCGCCCGCCGTCAGCACCGTCATCAGCGTCAGCAGCGCAGCCGTCCAGATCATCCTCCGCGTCATCCCGCGCATTCCTCTCACTCCCCGTCTGTAAAGCACTTAGCCTCCTGCCAGGGTTTCATGGCAGGGCAATTTTTTCTTGACATCCGCCCGCGCCCCGCTTATAGTGGACGCGGGAGATGATACCATGAGCCGTTTGCTTTTCCTGGGCTCCACCGTGGCGGATGTCGTGATCCGCACGCCCACCCTGCCCACACCGGGAGACGATCTTCATATCCGCCAGCAGGCAGGCCTTGGAGGCTGCGCCTTCAACGCCTTCCGGGCTGCCCAGGCCACAGGCACGGCGCAATGTCTGCTGGCCAGCCCTGTTGGCGGCGGCATGTGGGGCGATTTTGTCCGCACAGCCCTAAACGCCCGCGGCATCACCTCCGCCGTTCCCCCTGCCCCCGGGGATAACGGCTGCTGCTACTGCCTGGTCACGCCGGATGGCGAGCGCTCCTTCCTGTGCGAGCACGGGGCGGAATACCGCTTCCGCCGAGAATGGCTGGACGCCCTGCCCACCGACGCTGACGGCGTGTATCTCTGCGGCCTGGAATTGGAGGAATCCACCGGCCCCGTGCTGCTGGACTGGCTGGAGGCCCACCCGCCCCGGCGGCTGTACTTCGCCCCCGGCCCACGCCTGACCCGTCTGCATCCCACGCTGATGGCCCGGGCAGCATCGCTGTCCCCGCTGTTCCACCTCAGCGAGGTGGAAGCAGCCCAATTCACCCGCCAGGACGACCCCGCCAGGGCTGCGGCAATGATCCGTCAGTTGACCCTGGGGGATGTGGTCGTCACCCTGGGCTCTCGCGGCGCGTATGTCCTCACGGAGGAGGGCGGGACGCTGCTTTCCGCCTGTCCCGCCCTGGTGCGGGATACCGTGGGCGCGGGGGACAGCCACATCGGCGCCATCATGGCCGGGATGGCGGAAGGCCTGCCCCTGCCCCAGGCGGTGCATCGCGCCAACCTGGCCGCCGCGGCGGTGGTCAGCCAGGATGGCGGCGAGCTGACCCGCGCAGCCTGGGATAATCAGCTTGCCGCCCACCAAGCATGGATGGAGGAAACACCATGAGCATTGAGCATGTCCGTCACTATCTGCAAGCCTTTGGCGCCGCGGACCGCGTACTGGAATTCGCTGTATCCAGCGCCACCGTGGAGCTGGCCGCCGCGGCTCTTTCCTGCGAGCCGGGCCGCATCGCCAAAACCCTGTCCTGTATGGCTGGCGGCCAGCCTATGCTGATCGTCTTCGCCGGGGACGCCCGGGTGGACAACAGCAAATTCAAGGCCCGCTTCAGCGCCAAGCCACGGATGATGACCGCCGAGGAGCTGGACGCCTGCACCGGACTGCGGTTCGGCGGCGTCTGCCCCTTCGGCATCCCCGAGGCGGTACCCGTCTACCTGGATGAAAGCCTGCGCCGCTTCGACCCGGTGTACCCTGCCTGTGGCTCCTCCAACAGCGCCATCCGCGTCAGCCTGGAAGAGCTGGAGCGCTTCTCCCGGGCTGCCGGGTGGGTGGACGTGGCGAAGCTGCCGACAAACTCGCCATCATGAGAAAAGTCTCACCCTTTTCTAATCTTTTCTGCCTTGGCAGCGGAATTCCTCCCTGCTATACTGAAAGCGTAGGAGGTACAAAACCATGTTAGATTTGATTCGGTTGCCCTTTGAGCTTGCGTTTACGGCCATTCGCGCCGCGTTTCACTTTGTCGGCAGCATGATTTCCATGGCTTTTTCCATCTTGGGGGGCTTCCTGTCGATGTTCATCGGCCTGGGTTCCTTTGTGCTGATCGCCGGGCTCATTGCCGCCCTTCTCCACCGCCGTCGCGCCTACAGGCGCCCCGCACCGGAGGAAGAAGACTTCGTCAGCTTCTATGCCCAGGACGGCAGGGTTGAATAAGCCGCGTTGACAGGCTCCTGCCGCCATGCTATACTTCAAAGTGTCGCCAAAGTATCAAAGCTGCTTTGACGAGGAAAGCTGAGAAATGCTTTCCGCAGTCGGCTATCACCGCGCAAAAGTGCGGCGATACTGCCCGGCGGATGCGATTGCGGTCTTGCAGACAGCGACTGACTCAGCTACTCTTTAGTGCCTATATAACAGTCTGATGCTTTTTTCAGGCGGACAGTCTGTCCAAGGATGTGAAGCAGTGCGCAGGCCCGCTGGCGGTTCGTCGGCGGGCTTCTCTGCGCCGCTCCGTTCATTTCCCCATACATCCATCGTCAAGGAGGCGGCTTCATCATGGCTCCCTTATTGTCCAAATGGCACCGCGAGCTGGAATTGTTCACGTCGGTCAAGCCCCTGATTGTTTTGGAGGGCAATGTGCTGGATCAGCAGCGCTACCCCCTTGGCGGCTCCATCCCGGAGGATGAGCTGGTGCCCCTGCCCCGCTACCTTCAGGGCTTCCTTCGCGACGGCGGCTGGCAGCAGGTGGTGTTCTACTCCAACCTCATCGGCTTTATGAATCCCTACGCCCCGGGCATGGTGGAGCAGTTCGCCCGGCAAAACGGCAGCAAGGTCAGCCAGGGTGTGATTCCTGCGGAATTCAAGGGCAACAGCGCAGACACCGCGCCTAACCTCATCCGCCGGGCCATGGCGCAGCAGAAAACCGCCACCGCCGTGGTGCTGGAATTAGCCAGCCATTATATCGTCACGCCAGAGCGGATGGATCAGCAGGACGTGAACAGCTTCAACCTGCTGATGCAGTCCGCGCTGTCCGCCGCCACGGTTTCCACGCCCCAGGGACGGCGTCGGAATCTGCTGATCCTTCTGGTTAACAAGCTCAACGACCTGCCCGCCTGGTTCTACCTAAACACTCCGGTGTGCAAGGTCATCCATCTGGAAGCCCCCGACCGGGACGAGCGGCTCCGGCTCATCAGCGGCCCCGCCTTCCCCTCCTTTTTCGACAGCACCGTGTACCGCACGGATATGCCCTATTATCAGCAGCATCCGCAGGAACTCACCCGGCTTCGGGAGAAGTTCGTCGGCCTTACCGAGGGCATGACCTTCACCGAGCTGGACGCCCTGCGGCTCCTGAGCAAGCAGTCCTGCACCCCCATGCGCGACCTGTGCCGGGTGGTGGATCTGTACAAATACGGCATTCGGGAGAATCCTTGGGAGGCGCTCTCCATGGCCAGCCTGCGCACCGCCAAGGAGGACTTCCAGCGGCGGATCAAGGGGCAGGACGCCGCCCTGGAACGTACGCTGGACGTGGTGAAGCGCGCCGTCACCGGGCTTAACGGCCTGCAGGCCTCCTCCACTGCCAAGCCCAAGGGCGTGCTGTTCTTCGCCGGCCCCACCGGCACCGGCAAAACCGAGACCGCCAAGGCCCTGGCCGAAAAGCTCTTCGGGGATGAATCCGCCTGCATTCGCTTCGATATGAGCGAGTACAGCCAATCTCACGCCGACCAGAAGCTGCTGGGCGCACCGCCCGGTTATGTGGGCTATGAGGCCGGGGGCCAGCTGACCAACGCCGTCAAGCGTAACCCCTTCGCCATCCTGCTCTTTGACGAGATCGAGAAGGCCCATCCCTCCATCTTCGATAAGTTCCTGCAAATTCTTGAGGACGGCCGCCTCACCGACGGGCAGGGTGACACAGTCTACTTCTCCGAGACCATTATCATCTTCACCAGCAACCTGGGCATGTACGTCAAGGACGCGCTGGGGCAGCGTCACGCCAACGTCACCATGACCATGCCCTATCCCGAGGTGGAGCAGCGGCTGCGCCAGGCCGTGGATGAGTATTTCAAGCTGGAACTGGGCCGTCCGGAAATCCTCAACCGCATGGGCGAGAACATTGTGATCTTCGACTTCATCCGTCAAGAGGCGGGCGAGGCCATCCTGCGGGCCCAGGTGGACAAAATCATCCGGCGGATGGCGGAGCAGAAGAGCATCCGCCTGACCCTCTCCGACGCCGCCTACGACCAGCTGCGTCAGGCCGCCCTGGCGGATCTGTCCGGCGGGGGCCGCGGCATCGGCAACCAGGTGGAAGCCCTGCTCATCAATCCGCTGGCCCGCTGGCTGTTCGACCATGCCGTGCTGGCGGACGCCGAGGTGACCATCGAGTCGTTCCGGCTGGATGAGCGCCCCCCGGCCATCAGCTGCGCCGCAAAGGAGGATGCGCCCCATGCCTGACCGCATAACCCTGCACCGCAACAGCGCCGGAATGCTCCATGGCATGTCCGCCATCGTCAATGACCTATGGGGGCCGTCGGCGCCCGCCGCGTCGCCTGCCGCCCCGGCAAAGGCCCCTGTCTTCCCCCCCTTTGACCAGCTTTGGGTTCGGGTGGATGACACCGTGGACTGGACGGAAGCCCTGGTGCGCGCCGACCCGCCCGACGGTCTGACGCCGCCCGACCGCTGGCAGCTGTACCGGCGCTATGCCAGCCAGGTTCTTTCAGGCGACGTGGCCGCCTACCTGGATGTCCTTCGCGCAGTCGCGCCCCTGGCGGATCTCTCCCCCTGGGCCGCTTCCTTCGACGTGACCGCTCACAGCGCCGATCACCTGGCAGCGGCCTTCGAGGCCCTTCCCGCCCCCATGGCTGCCGATGAAGCCGAAGCGCGCCGCTACCTTTGCGGCATGAGCCTGCGCATCGCCCGGGATTTGTTCGCTCTGCTGCCCGTCCTCACCGTGACCGTTGAAGCCCAGCGCGATGGCCGAACGCTGCTGGATGTCACCTTCCGCAAGGCTGATTTGGTGCGGGTACGCTTCGCCTATGTGGACCCTGTGGCTTATGTGGCGCAGTGCGGCGGACAGGTGGAGCTGTCGTGAAATAGCATAGACCGCAGACTGACGGAGGTTGGTCTGCGGCCTGTTTTTGTGGAAATATCTCTGCCTTGGGCAGGAGTGCCCAAAGGATTCCATAAGGCGCTCTTCGGATCGCAGAACGAAAGCCTGCAGGGGAATTTACCCTTTGCAGGGCATCAGATCATCATGGCTGTACTTTTTCTTCAGAGCAAGTACCAGAAGAAGATTTGGGGCAAGGCGGACAAGGTTAACCTGCATGAAGGATGGTCAACCACCTCCATCACGGCAGGTCCCCGCGACAATGCCGAATTGTGGATGGCTACGGTGCATGTTGAATTTAGCCGCCCCCAGACCTCTTTGCTACTTTCTCCGTGGAGAAAGTAGGGCCAAACAAGCTCCGCTGCCCTGCCAAGGGCAAGCCCATCCACAACACCAAGCGTGCCAGTCCCATGTGCAACCGGGTTTCAAAGCCATACCAGACAGCAGCTTTGCAGCAGATGCCAACCTGCCCGCTCCTATGGAGGTAGAACACCGCCCCTGCGAGGCGGTATTAGCTGGTAGCTGTTTATGGCTCCGCTCAACATACTATGCCACGGGGGGGTTGGGGGCCGCCACTCATGCAGGTTAACTTTGGCGGCCCCCAATCCTCTTTGGTACTTTCTCCGAGGAGAAAGTACAACCAAACAAGCTCCACTGCCCTGCCAAGGGCAACCCCATCCACACTACCAACGGTACCAGTCCCATGTGCAACCAGCTCTACCGAACCAGACCAGACGATAGCCTTGTTGCTCAAGCGTATGGGCCTGCTCCTATGGAGTTAGAACGCCGCCCCCTACCGCTTTTTCCTCAGCTTCGCCGCAAAGAACCCCTCGTGAAGGCCGTCCGGACAGACGCACAGCGTACCGGGCAGACTCGTGGGAAGCAGCGGCAGATGCGCCGTCATCGGATGATCGATGGGCACCAGCTCCGCCCGACCGCTCCTGATGGCCGCAGTCACCACATCCTCATTTTCCATGCGCAAAATGGAGCAGGTGGAATACACCAGCTCCCGACCCGGCGTCAGCAGGCGCAGCGCCTTGTCCAGCAGCGCCCGCTGGGTAGCGACGGTTTTCCGCAGCCAGTCCCGGGTCATGCGGCGGGGCGGCTCACCCTCACGCAAAAGAACGGTGCCGCTGCCGGAACAAGGCGCATCCAGCAGAATTTTCTGGAAAGAAAACAGATCGTCCAGCTGTCGGGCGTCCTCCACCAGCAGCCCCACCATGCCCGCCCCCTGCCTATCCAGGTTGAAGCGCAGGCGTTCAGCGCGAATCTTATTCCGCTCACAGGCAGTAATCTGGCTCTTGCCGCCGGAAAGCGCGGCCAGCTGCGTGGTTTTCCCCCCCGGTGCCGCCGCCATGTCCAGGATGGTTTCCCCGGGCTGAGGCGACATCAGCAGCGGCGGGATCATGGAGGACAAACTTTGCAGATACACCTCGCCCCGGTCGTAGAGCGGCAGGGCGCGTACATCCTCCTCCCGGGCATCACTCAGCACCATGGCATCCGCGTACCAGGGAACGCCATGCCAGACAATGCCCGCCGCCTCAAGCTGCGCGGCCACGCCCTCCAATGTTCCCCGCAGGGGATTGACCCGCAGCGTCACCGGCCGCCGGGCCATATAGCCCTGGAGAATCCGCGCCGTTGTTTCCTCGCCGTACTGCGCCTTCAGCAGCGTGAGGAGGGTATCCGGTACCTCCGGCAGCATGATTATTCCTCCTTCAACCCCAGGAAGCTGTGCAGCAACTCCCGGTTCTTTGGCAGATTCGGCGTGATGACCCACATGCCGTCGATGGTGCGAGTGGAATACATCCCCCGGGCCGGGATGGTGAGCGTTTCAAAGGAGGCGTTCTTGCAGCGGATGGCCAGGGGAATCAGCGCCATGGCGTCCGCCAGGGTCAGGTCAGTCTGGAAGACGCTCAGGTTCTGCATCACCAGAAGGACGATGGCGGCCCGATCCATGGTCATCACCTTGCGGAAGGCGGCCTCGATCACCTTGCGCTGACGGCCCGTGCGCTGGGTATCGCCGTCGATCTTGCGGATGCGGCTAAAGCACAGTGCCTGCTTGCCCGTCAGCTGAACCAGGCCGCTTTCCTCCAGCAGCTGATCGCTCTCCGGGTCGCCAATCTTTTCATTGTAGAACCGCAGGATGCTATTGACCTGCTTCCGTTCCTTTTCGCTGACCTCGACCTCCACGCCGCCAATGGCGTCAATGACCCGAACCAATCGGTCAAAGTTGACCTCCAGATAAGCGTCCGCCGTCACGTTGAAATTGGTTCGCAGGGTCTCCCGCAGCAGCTGATCCCCGCCCCAGATGTAGCTGGCGTTCAGGCGATTGCTGCCCTTGCCGGGGATTTTCACATAGGTGTCCCGCAGAAAGGACACCACCCGGATGCGCTTTTCGACGGCGTTCACCTGCACCAGCATGGTGGTGTCGCTCCGGCCCCGGTGGTCGTCGGTATAGGCGTCGCTGCCCACCAGCAAGAGGGTGAACACATCCTCGTCCGCCATTGCCATATCCTCCGGGAGCACGGCGAAGGATGAGTGATCCGCCTGCCCCTCATCGGGCGTTTGCGCCATGCGTTCCAGCAGTTCCTCCTCGGTGATGAGCACCATCGTATCGGCGGATTCATCCACCTGGGGCATCTCCGCCTGAGCCGGGACAATCAGCAGCAGGCCCATCAGCAGGCAAAGCAGCTTTTTGGCCATAAGCGCTCCTTTCGTACTTTGCGATCACATGCCGTAATAGTCCACGTCGAACTGGATGACGCAGTTGTAGGCGGGATCCAGCTCCTTGGCATAGGCGGCGATGGCCTTTTCGAGGGACGCGGTGTCGCGGTAATCCGGCGGCACCACCACGTCGAAGACCAGGTTCACCTGCTTGTTTCCGGGCACCCGGCGCAGGTCGTGGAGCATCAGCCCCTCGCCCTTGCCGCGGAGGAAGTCCGCCAGCGCCGCCGTTACCCGATCCGTCTCCGGGTCGCCGGAAACCACCGGGTCCATGTGGATGCAGATGGGGATGTTCAGCTCCCGGCCGACCTCCCGCTCCGCCTGGTCGATCATCTCGTGCAGCTCCAGCAGGTCGCCGTCCGCCGGCACCTCCGCGTGGATGGAGGCCACGCAGCGGCCGGGGCCGTAATCGTGGAGCATCAGGTCGTGGATGCCCAGGATGTTGTCATAGCGCATCAGCATGTCGATGATCCGCCGCCCCAGCTCCTGATCCGGCTTGCCGCCCATCAGGCTGTCCACGGTATCCTTGCACACGCCCCAGCCCGCGCGAAGCACCAGCGCCGCGACGATGACGCCCATCACGCCATCCACCGGCAGGTCGGTGAAGATGGACACGACCATGCTGACGGCCACGGCGGAGGTCGCCAGCACGTCCGACAGGGAATCTTTCGACGCGGCCAGCAGCGCCGAGGCATCGATCTTCCGCCCGATATAGCGGTAGAAGAAGTACAGCCAGCCCTTCATCAGGATGCTGACCAGCAGCAGCGCGAAGGGGATCCAGCCGAAAACGGGCTTCACCGGGTGGAAAATGCTCTCCACGCCGCTCATCAGCAGCTCGATGCCCATGAGCAGGATCAGCACGCCCACGCCCAGGGCGCCCAGGTATTCCATCCGGCCGTGGCCGAAGGGATGGCCCTTGTCAATGGGCTTCTGCGCCAGACGGATGGAAATCAGGGAAATGATGCTGCCCCCCGCGTCCGACAGGTTGTTTGCCGCGTCCGCCGTCACCGCCACCGAGCCGGTGATGGTGCCCACAAAGAATTTCAGCGCCGACAGCAGCAAGTTGACCCCGATGCCCACCACGGAACCCAGCGTGCCGTACTGTCCGCGCACCTTCTGGCTGGCGACGTTCTCCGGGTCGGCAATGAACCGCCGGATCATCCACTTGGTCATGGCGCGTCCTCCTTCCATTTCAAGCCCATCGGGATGCCGCCACGCCCGGCACCGATGAATATTACCTTTGCTCCCGAAACCATGCTTCAGCCCGCGCCAGCAGCGCCTCCCGCCGGTTGGGCAGACGCTCGTCCAGCACCTCCTCCAGCAGGCAGTTCAGGCAGCAGCCGATGAGCTTTCCCCCCGGAACGCCCATCGCCAGCAGGTCGCCGCCGTTGACGGCCAGCTGCTTCAGGGTCACGCAGGGCATCTGCGCTAACAGCGCATCCAGCGCCTCCCGCATGGCTTCGGCCCAGGTCTCCACCTGGTTCCGATCGTTGGTTCCCTGCCCCAGAGCGTCCGCCCGCCGAACCTCGATCAGCTGCCGCAGCGCTTCCTCGCCCAGCTCATTCAGCCGCCGTTTGAGCAGCTTGGGTTCCGCAGACAAAGGCACGTCATGGCGGCGCACCAGGGTCAGCACCCGCCGCGCCGTGGCATTGTCCACCCGCAGGTACGCCAACACCGCCTGAGCCCTCTCCTCCGAATGGGTCTGATGACCATAGAAATGGCCCACGCCCCGGTCGTCCACCGTCATGCAGTCCGGCTTGCCGCAGTCATGCAGAAGCATGGTCAGCCAAGCACTTCCGTGGGCGGGACTTCCGTCACCGCGTGAAGGGTATGCTCCCACACATCCCAGCGGTGATGCGGATTGCGCTGATCCAGCCCCGCCATCGGCCTGAGCCAGGGCAGCACCTCAAACACCACATCGGCATATGCTCGGAGAATGTCCGCCGCGCACTCACCGCAGAGCAATTTCGCCAGCTCCACCCGGATGCGCTCCGCCGCCACGTCATGCAGCGTACCCTTCAGGCTATGCGCCGCCCGGGCCGTCTGTTCTTCGATCGCAAAGCCGTATACAGCCGCGAACCGTAGCGCCCGTAGAATGCGCAGCGCGTCCTCCCGGAAGCGCGTCGCCGCGTCCCCGACACAGCGGATGAGGCCCCGCGCCAGGTCTTCCCGGCCGCCGAAGGCATCCACCAAGCCTGTATCCGGGTGATAGGCCATGGCGTTGACCGTAAAATCCCGCCGGGCCAGATCCTCCCGTACATCGGTGACAAAGGTCACGCCATCAGGGTGGCGATGGTCGGTGTACGCGCCGTCCACTCGGAAGGTCGTGACCTCATAGGGCTCCCCCTCCGCCAGAACCGTCAGGGTGCCGTGCTTCAGACCCGTCTCCGCCACATGCCACCCCGCGAAGGCCCGCAGCATGTCCTCGGGCGTGGCGGAGGTGCAGACATCCCAGTCCTTCGGCGTCCGCCCCAGCAGACAGTCCCGAACGCACCCCCCCACCACATAAGCCTGATAGCCCCGGACCGTCAGCTGAGTCAGAATCCTTGTCACGCCCCGCGGCAGCGCCATCATCCGGCATTCCTCCGTTCAAACACTTGTCCTCTATTATAATGGAAGACCCGCTGGGAATCAAGTGGAGAGGACATATTGGTAAAAGGCGGAGGAAACCGGCTAAAAATTCCCCCTTTTCCCCGTTGCAATCTTCGCGAATATTTGCTATGATAGATCAGATAGGAATCAGCAAGGAGGATGCCGCATGAGGATGCTGCTCAAGGACGGCCTGGTATATGACCAGGGCGCGCTTGTTCCCATGGACTTGGAAGTAACGCAGGGCGTTGTGACCGCGAGGGGGCGCAGTCTTTCCGCCAATGGCGCGGATCGTGTTATTTCCTTGGACGGCCTCGTTGTTTTTCCCGGTTTCGTGGATGTGCATGTGCATTTGCGGGAGCCGGGATTTTCTTATAAGGAGACCGTCGCTACCGGCAGCCGCGCCTGTGCCCGGGGAGGCTTCACCCACGTCTGCGCCATGCCTAATCTTTCGCCCGCGCCCGACAGCGACGAGCATCTGCGCCTTCAGGAGGAACTGATCGCCCGGGACGCGGTCATCGGCGTCACGCCCTATGCCGCCATCACCGTGGGGCAGAAGGGCGAGGGCGAGCTGACCGATATGGCGGGCCTGGCCGGACGGGTCGCGGGGTTTTCGGATGACGGCCGGGGCGTACGGGAAGAAGCCACCATGCGGGAGGCCATGCGCCGTTGTAGAGACGCGGGCAGCCTCATCGCCGCCCACTGCGAGGACGTCAGCCTCATTCCTCCCGGCGGAGCCATCCACGCGGGCAGCTATGCCCGGGAGCACGGCATCCCCGGCATCCCCTCGGAAAGCGAGTGGCGGCCCATTGAGCGCGACCTCCGGCTGGCCCGGGAGACCGGCTGCCCTTACCATGTGTGCCATGTGTCCTGCAAGGAATCCGTGGCGCTGATCCGTCAGGCCAAGGCGGAGGGCGTGGATGTCACCTGCGAGACCGGCCCCCACTACCTGCTTTTGTGTCAGGATGATCTGCAGGATCTGGGCCGGTTCAAGATGAATCCGCCCCTGCGGGACGCCGACGACCGGGACGCCCTGGTGGAAGCCGTTCTGGACGGCACCGTCGACATGCTGGCCACCGACCACGCGCCCCATTCCGCCGAAGAAAAGGCCAAGGGGCTGCGCGGCTCCGCCATGGGCGTGGTGGGCATTGAGACTGCCTTCCCGCTGATGTACACCTACTTCGTCGAGACGGGGCGGATGGGGCTGAGCCGGCTGATCCGTCTGATGGCGGAGGCTCCCCGGGAGCGCTTCGGCTTCGGCGGCGGGCTGGCCCTGGGCGACCGGGCCGAGCTGACCGCCTTTGACCTGCGCGTGAAGGACAAGATCGACCCGGCGGATTTCCTGTCCCTGGGCCATGCCACGCCCTTCGAGGGCTGGGAGGTTCATGCCCGCTGCCGCCTGACCCTGGTGGGCGAGACCGTCGCCTATGAGAACTGACTATCCGGAAGGAGTGAGACCATGCGCTACCGCATCGTAAGCAATACCCCGCTGACCGCCGCCGTCCACCGGATGGTGCTGGCCGGCGACACCGCCTCCCTGCGCCGTCCGGGACAGTTCGTCCAGGTACAGGTGCCGGGCTTCTACCTGCGCCGGCCCATTTCCGTTTGCGACTGGGACGCCGATACCCTGACCCTGGTGTACAAGGTTGTCGGCCAGGGCACCGACGCCATGGCCGACATGGCCCCCGACGCAGAGGTCGATCTGCTCTCCGGCCTGGGCAACGGCTTTGACACAGGCCTGATGGGCGAGCGTCCCCTGCTT
>ERZ777306.2121-NODE-2121-length-26817-cov-19.891114_pt1 | contig 26817 bp, 27 predicted proteins | sample MGYA00374966_ERZ777306 | MGnify/ENA primary metagenome ERZ777306 (study PRJEB29329, sample SAMN06343882) | mouse gut metagenome | isolation source: Mouse cecum | place: Austria: Vienna | collected 2014-11-15 ...
GCTATGTGACCGAGGTGTAATGGCGAGGTAACGAAAGAGGCTGCCATGTGGATGAGGTAACTTCATTTAGATATTAATTTCAAAATTTAACCATGAGGCGGTTTATAATAAATGTTTTGTCGCACCCGTTTTCACGGTCGCCTTTTGCCCTGAACCTCGGTCACATAGCTACAGCTATGCTCCCTCGATTCATGACAAAATCCGACTCGTGTAAACGGGCTTTGGATTCACATTTGTTTTTAAACAACCTCTAACTGCAATTAACCTTGTTTTTGCTGAGGGTTACGGGAAAAAGATGTAACTTTGCAGTTATGAACTACCGAGTTATTCCTCCCGACGGATTTGTAGCGGCACGGGTGACCGTGCCGCTCTCCAAGAGTATGAGCAACCGCGCTCTGATTATCAACGCCATGACAGCAGGGGCGGCACCGTTGCAGTCGGTCGCCGAGTGTGACGACACACGCGCCATCATCGACGCTCTCGCTGCCGGAAACGGGACTGTCAACATCGGCGCGGCAGGAACGGCAATGCGTTTCCTGACAGCCTACTATGCTGCCACCGAGGGTAGCGACGTGGTTCTCGACGGCAGCGAGCGTATGCGACACCGTCCCGTCGGCCCGCTCGTTGACGCGCTGAAATCTCTCGGTGCCGACATCGAGTATGCCGCCGAGGAGGGGTTTCCGCCACTCAAAATAAAAGGTAGAAAGTTGCAGGGTGGCGAAATCGAGGTGGATGCGTCGGTCAGCTCGCAGTTCCTGTCGGCATTGCTGATGGTTGCCCCGGTCATGGAGCAGGGACTGAAGATAAAGCTGAAAGGGGAGCCGGTGTCGCGACCCTACATTGTCATGACCCTCAAGATGATGGAGGCCGCAGGGGTTGAAAGCGATTTTTACGGCGACGAGATTGCCGTCGGCCACCGGAATTACCGCCCGCTGTCGATAGCCATCGAGGGCGACTGGAGCGCGGCAGCCCCGTGGTATCAGATCGAGGCGATGTCGAGCGGCGCGATATCGGTTGCCAACCTCGCCAAGGAGAGTTGTCAGGGCGACCGCGTGCTTGCCGACATATACAGCCGTCTCGGTGTCGATACCGACTGGGAAGGGGAGGAGGGGGGTACCGACCTGCTTGCCAACCCCGATCAGGACGCGCGCCTGACACTTGACTTCACCCCGATGCCCGACCTCGTGCCCGCCGTCACGGTGACATGCGCCATGCTCGGTATCCCGTTCCGTTTCACCGGCCTGTCGACACTGAGGGTAAAGGAGTGTGACCGCGTGCAGGCCCTCGTCGACGAGCTTGCCAAGACCGGCACCGTCATCGACATAGAGGCTCCCGACGTGATGGCATGGGAAGGCCGCCGCGTCCCCATCACCGAAATGCCCCGTTTTGCCACCCACGACGACCACCGCATGGCTATGGCCCTCGCGCCCGTGGCCCTATATATCCCCGGAATCGTCATCGAGGATGCCGAAGTGGTGACCAAGTCCTATCCCGGCTTTTGGGACGACCTCCGGGCCGCAGGGTTCACCCTCCTTGACGGAGACGCTCCTATGCCTCAACCCGAAGAAAACGACGATTGACCATGCTCGGCGCACTTATAATACTGGTTTTCACGCTATTTACAGGATTACTCCTGTGGATTACCCACAAGCCCGACACCCCGGGCAGCGAGACATCAGCCGAAACAGAGAATGCTGCGGAACCCGCCGACGGCTGCTGCGGGATGCACGAGGTGTGCGAGAAATTCCCGGTCGACAAGCCTGTCTACTTTGACGACGAGGAACTTGACGCTTACAAGGGCCGCAAACCCGACGAATACACCCCCGACGAGATAGAGGCTTTCCGCGACGTGCTTTACACTCTGCTGCCGCAAGACCTCGCCCCGTGGGGACTCAGCATCACCGCCCGGGGCATCGAAATGCCATCGCCGATCCGCGACGAGTGGGTCATGCTTGTCAACGAAACTTCAACCCGACAGACCGAGTCATGATGGAACTGCTCGAATATGGCTTTTTCAAGAACGCCCTTGTCGGGATAACGCTCATCAGCATCGCCTCGGCAATGATAGGCACCTACATCGTGTCGCGCCGCCTCGTGTCGATAGCCGGAGGTGTGACCCATGCCTGTTTCGGCGGCCTCGGACTCGGCTATTTCCTCGGATGGAACCCTGTCGTCATGGCCGGAGTGTTTGCAATCGCCTCGTCGCTCGGTGTAGAGTGGATGGCGACACGCCACCGTGTCAGGGAAGACTCGGCGGTTGCCGTGGTGTGGGCACTCGGCATGGCCCTCGGCGTGCTGTTCGTGTTTCTCACCCCCGGCTATGTCCCCGAGCTGAACGCATTCCTCTTTGGCAACATACTGACCATCACCACGGCCGACCTGTGGGCATTCGCCATCTTCACCGCGGTTGTCATAGCCGCCTTCTCGCTTTTCTATAACATAATAGTAGCCTGTGCCTTTGATGCCGACTTCGCCCGCGTCAAGCGGCTCCCGGTCGCGGCAGTGTCGTGCATGATGACTGTGCTGGTTGCCGTGTGCATCGTCCTGACAATACGTCTCGTCGGCATAATGCTCCTGATGTCGATGCTTGCCCTGCCTCAGATGATTGCCGAAATCTACTGCCGACGGTTCAAGACCATCATGTTCCTCTCGGTAGCCGTATCGGCCATCTGCTGCATAGCAGGACTACTGCTCGCGACAATCATCGACGTTCCATGCTCGGCACTCATCGTCATCGTCATGGTAGCAGTCTTTGCCGTGGCAAAAATCACCAAGATATAAGGTTCTATTTCAATACAAGAGCAAGTATTTGCAATCCTAATGCATTCTCAATCTTGGAAATAGTTTCTATCGACAGATTTTCAGTTCCTTTGAGAACTTTTGAGACATATTGCTGAGAACAATCCATCTTTTCAGCTAAAGCCTTTTGAGTAAGACCGAGTTCCTCCATTCGGTCAAGCATCCTCATCGCTATATATTGTGAATAGCGGAGCCAGTCACGATTTTTTCTGCGCCCCACAGCAGTCACCCGCCATCTCGAAGGTGTCGCAGAAGAATATTCTCTTAATCTGTCTTGAATCTGTGCCATTTTATTTCACAATTAAAGTTCAGCTATATATTCTATAAAACCTTTGTCATCAATGATGTTTTCTTGAAGAAGAAAATTTCTTACTTGTTCTATTTTCTTTAACTCTTTTGCTGTATGCTCCCGTTCCTGCATCGTCGCCGTTAACTTTATAGCTCCTCCTGTTATTATATAAGCACCGTGGGCAAGTTTTATAGCATATATTCGCAGCCATGATGCACGACCCACGAGATTCTTTAATTTGGCTTTCTCCTTTCCAAGTAGGCATTCTGCAATCCTACTGTTACTCAGTGGACGAAATATCAAATCAAGATTAGCCTCAGGAGATATATCCATTATGATAGCCTCAAGTTTGTCGCTGTCATCAATGGTTCGCCTGATTGCTTCATTTATGTTCGTAATTTTAAAATAACTCTCTAAATCACTTGAGTTAGCTTTAAAAAAATCTCTGAGCCATGCAACATCATTCCATTGGTCAAATAATGAATACAATATGTTATCATTATCACCATCATATCTTACAGCCCATAGCCGTCCGTCTTCAGTAATATCGTCGAAAGTCATATATGGTATTTTGTGCAAAGATATTGTTTTTATTCGACACCCACAACTTATAGGTTGTAAATTTCGTTACAAAATATTTGAAACGCACTAAAATCTCCAATATGGGAATTATTCCTTCCTGATAAGGGTCAGGCCGTCGCGCAGGGGGAGGATGACGACCTCGACGCGGGTGTCAGCGGCGATGTGGTCGTTGAATGCGGCAAGAGCCACCGTCTGGGCATCATGATTGGTCACCGGGTCGACCACCTTGCCGTCCCACAGCGTGTTGTCGGCGATAATAAATCCTCCCGGGCGCAGGCGCGGCATGACTGCCTCATAATAAGCCGTGTAATCGCGCTTGTTGGCATCAATGTAGACCAAGTCCCAAGTCTCGTCAATCGCTTGAATGACCTCCAGCGCGTCACCGATATGCAGCGTTATGCGCTCACCGCCCGGAGCCGTGGCAAAGCGGTCAAGCAGCCATTCCTCCATCTCGTCGTCAATTTCGACCGTGTGCAGTGACGCGTCACCCGTCAGACCCTCGGCAAGACAGAGGGCCGAATATCCGGTATAGGCACCGAGTTCGAGCACCCGTCGCGGATTAATCATCGACACGAGCATCTTCAGCATCCTCCCTTGAAGGTGTCCGGAACACATGCGGGGATAGAGGTGGTGCAGGTGAGTCTCGCGATAGAGCCGTTTCAAGTGGTCAGGCTCGGGAGAGATATGGGAAAGTATATAATCTTCCATTATATTCAGATTTCAGATGAAAAATATCTTATCGTCGCATCCCGCTATCCGTCATCTGTTATTTGTTATTTGCTATTTGTTATTTGCTATTTGCTATCTGCCACACCGCCATGCGGTAAGAATCGAGGCCGAAACCGGCTATCGACCCGCGGCACACCGGCGCGATAAGCGAGCGGTGGCGAATTTCTTCACGGGCGGCAATATTGGAAATATGCACCTCGGTCACGGGAACCGAAATTGCGGCGATAGCGTCGGCGATAGCAAGCGAGGTGTGGGTATAGGCACCGGCGTTCAGAACTATCCCGTCACAGTCGGCCTGCTGGAGCGCGTCGATAATCGCCCCCTCGTGGTTGCTCTGAAAGCAAGTGATTTCCACATCGGGAAACTCGCCGCGCAATCGCGGCAAAAAATCGTCCCACGACTGCGACCCGTATATTCCCGGCTCGCGCCTCCCGAGCATGTTGAGATTAGGCCCGTTGATTATCAATATCTTCATCTATATCTACAATATTTAAGAGGGTGTTTAACTCGGGGTAAGTCTTATACTTTTCACTTCAAATTTTTATTAATCCTGTCATAATCCACATTGCGGCGTGGCTCATAACCATCAGCACAAGCAGAATCCATGACACCTCGCGCCGCTGCGGGTAGCACTGCCACGCAAGCCATCCCGACATAACGACATAAACCGGGTAACACCACACGATGGTCTTCATACCGCTGTCGCCGGGCGCAATAGCCGACAAAAGCGCCGGCAGCGAGAACACCGGCAACACCAGCAAGATAATCAGAATCGTCATCCACACCGGAGTCTTTACACCATGATACATCATCGGGACTTCTCCTCCTTTCTGCGCTCGGCATCGATGCGCTGCTGCTCGCGGTAGGCGGCTACCGTGGCGCGGATTCCGCTCTCAAGGTCGACCTGCGCTGAAAACCCGAAATCGTTGAGCGCGTCGCTCGTGTCACAGCACCAGTTGCGCTGTTTCATTATATTATATTTGTCGCTGTTGAGCGTCGAGGGTTTCATCTTGGCCACACCCCATTTCTCGGCCACCACCGAGGCGATTTTCACCGCCCACAGCGGCAGACGCACCGGAATCACCAGCCTGCGGCCCAGTTCCCGGGCCACGATGCGGCGAAAATCGGCCTGAGAATAGGCCCTCGGTTCCGAGATAATGTACTTTTTGTGATTCTTACCGCGCTCAAGCGCGTCAAAGACGGCACGGGCAAGATCCTCCACATATATAAATGTAAGCATCTGTTTTCTGAACCCTACGCCGAAGTCCCAGTGCGCGTCGATTGACTTTATCATCATCAGGTAGTCCTGCTCGTGAGGCCCGTAGACACCTGTCGGGCGCAGCACGATCCACGGGAAAGAGTCAGGCTGCCCCATGAGCGCGATTTCGGCCTTCAGCTTCGACACCCCGTAGCGGGTGTTGGGTGAGGGAGTCATGTCACCGGTCAGCGGCGTGTAACCTTTCTCGTCGCCGGGACCGAGGGCCGACAGGCTCGACATGTAGACAAACCGTTCAGGCACTATCCCGCGCTGTTGCAGCACCTCGACAAATGTCTTGAGATACTGGTAGTTGATGCGGTTGAAATCGAGATAGTTGATACACTTGGTCGCCCCGAGGTTATAGACGATGTAGTCCCACCGTTCCCCCTCGGGCAGGGCCGACACAAGCATGTCGCCCAGCTTCTCGGGATCATCATAATCGAGCGTGACGAAATGCAGCCTCTCGTCTTTAAGGAAACGACGCGATGTCGACTCGCGCACACCGCACCATGTCTCATATCCCCGCTTGAGGCTTTCCGAGGCGATAAATCCTCCGATAAAACCTCCGGCACCTATGATTAATACACGTTTGCTCATTATTTTACTGTTACTTAACTGCAAATGTAATGATTTTTCCGCATAAACCCGCACACCTCGTCCATTATCTATTAATTAAGGTTAAAACCATCCCCGTTCATTGAAAATAGTTGCCGCTACCGGGTATATTTACTAACTTTGCAGTCTCAAAACGAGAAAAGTGGACAAATTTGGCTGCTTGCAACCACTTCAAAAAAATGCTAAAACCGCCGTCGCGACATTACAGTCGTCGCAGACGATTTTAAGGCTATGCTAAGTTTTTGAAAAGATGTTGAAGCAACCCGCGAGGCCGCTTCGACATTATTTTTTTTGCCTGAAAATTATGAACAAGACTTATCTTTTTACATCCGAGTCGGTGTCAGAAGGACACCCCGACAAAGTTGCCGACCAGATTTCCGACGCAGTCCTTGACCATCTGCTTGCCTACGACCCAGACTCAAAAGTAGCCTGCGAGACCCTCGTCACCACCGGGCAGGTCGTTATCGCCGGCGAAGTCAAGAGCGAGGCCTACATCGACCTGATGGAAGTCACCCGAGGCGTTATCAAGAAAATAGGCTACGACCGCAGCGAGCTGAAATTTGACGGCGAAGCCTGCGGAGTCCTCAACGCGCTCCACGAGCAGAGTGCCGACATCAACCGAGGCGTTGACCGCGACACAGAGAAACGCGAGCTGCAGGGAGCTGGCGACCAAGGGATGATGTTTGGTTTCGCATGTGACGAGACCGACACCTACATGCCCCTCACCATCGACCTCAGCCACCGGCTCCTTCTCGAACTCGCCGCCCTGCGCCGCGAGCAGAAAGAGATGACCTACACCATCGACGGCGTGACGCGCACCTACCTGCGCCCCGACTCCAAGAGTCAGGTGACTGTCGAGTACAGCGAGGACGGACACCCCCTGCGCGTAGACACCATCGTCATCTCCACCCAGCACGACGAATTCATCACCCCCGACAACGGTCTGACCCAAGAGGCTGCTGATAAAAAGATGCAGGAACGCATCGAGGCCGACGTGCGCCGCGTCCTCATCCCACGCGTCAAGGCCACCCTCCCCGCCGAGGTCGCAGCAATGATTGACGACAATGTAAAAGTGCTTGTAAACCCCACCGGAAAATTTGTCATCGGAGGCCCCCACGGCGACACCGGCCTGACAGGCCGCAAAATCATCGTCGACACCTATGGCGGCCGCGGCGCCCACGGCGGCGGCGCATTCTCGGGCAAAGACCCCTCCAAGGTCGACCGCTCGGCAGCCTATGCCGCCCGCCACATCGCCAAAAACCTCGTTGCCGCCGGTGTCGCAAGTCAGGCCCTCGTGCAGGTAGCCTACGCCATCGGCGTGGCACAGCCTGTCAGCCTCTGCGTCGACACCCGTGGCACCGCCCGCGTCAACCTCACCGACAGCGAGATTGCCGAGGTGGTGAAAGGAATGAAATGTTTCGACATGACCCCCTACGCCATCGAGAAACGATTTGACCTCCGCAAGCCCATCTACTCCGAGACAGCCGCCTACGGACACATGGGCCGCCACCCCGAGACAGTCACCAAGCATTTCCACAACCGCTATGCAGGCGACCGCGACATCGAGGTTCGACTCTTTGGATGGGAAGCCCTCGACGCCGTCGACGAAGTAAAAAATGCCTTCGGCATAAAATAAATTCACCGACACATATTGAAGAATCTTTACAGATTCTATAAATCGCATTCATACTATACCGGGGGTTGCAGCTATCTGCAACCCCCGGCTATTCATGTAATAAATCTTTGCGGATCTTTACCAAATATCATGCATTATAATGCATCCCAATATAAAGCGATTGTTCCGATTAAACCGAGCGCGGCAAAACCGAAGGCCCAATAACTGTTTTTCTTGGCACTGTCGCTTGCCTGACGGGCCGCGTCGTCAAGACCCTGTGCAACGTAGGTATTGACTTGGTTGGCCTTGACGATGGCAAGGATACCGAAAATAACCCCTATACATGAAAAGAGGAACGACACTATCGTTGCGATGATTGCAAGTGCCATGTGGTTGTCGACCGGCTGGGCGATAGGCTGCATACCGCGATTGCCGAGGGGCATGGTTGCGCCGTAGGCGGGTTGCTGAATCTGCGGGCCATAGGGTTGCTGCATGCCGTTCATCATGGCGGCGAGTTCGGGAACTGTCGAGGCGGCAACCCAGTTGGGCATACCTTCGCCCCACACCATTGACTGAGGATTGAGGCCATAATTACGCAGCTGCTCCGCAGGCATCGGACCCATCTGCTGGCCGTTGTACATTATGTAGTACATCATGGGTTTGGTGAATTTTAAAGGTTTACTTGTTTTAAAATCGCAAATTTAATGATTTTTTTGACACGGATGTCTCAAAATCCCATTATTTTGCCGATACTGCCTGTTTTCATATTGTCATGTAATATATTTTTTTCTAACTTTGCATCAATTAAGCCCTTTTTCCATGATAAATTCCATGAAAAACGGCCTGTAACAATCAATCCATTGAAAACTAATTGTCAAAAAATAATCAACCATCTAACTAAAATTTCACAATGGAACAAAGCGCAAAAAGCAATGGCCGCACCATTGCAATCGTGACGATGTTTTTCGTCTTTGCGATGATCTCTTTCGTCACCAACATGGCCGCGCCATTCGGCAACATCTGGGGTTTCCGCTACGAATGGGCCGGTATGGCAGGTAACCTTATGAACTTCACCGCTTACCTTTTCATGGGTATCCCGGCAGGCAACATGCTCATCCGTTACGGTTACAAAAAAACCACCCTCATCGCCCTCGCCGTGGGCGCCATCGGCCTTGGCATCCAGTTGCTGTCGAGCGTTGCAGGTGCCGATATAGTCGTCATCGGCGGTGAAAATCCCACCACCCTCAACCTCTTTATCTACCTCCTCGGCGCGCTCGTCTGCGGTTTCTGCGTGTGCATGCTCAACACCGTCGTTAACCCCATGCTCAACCTGCTCGGTGGCGGCGGAAACAAGGGCAACCAGCTCATCCAGACAGGCGGCTCGCTCAACTCTCTTGCCGGCACGCTGACCCCCATGCTCGTCGGTGTCCTCGTCGGCACACTGACCAAGGAGACCACCATGGCATCGGTAGCTCCCCTCGTAATAACCGGTATCGCCATCTTCGTGGCCGCACTCATCGTTATCTCCTTTATTAATATACAGGAGCCTCAGGCCAACCTCAGCAAGGTGAAATATGAACACAGTCCTCTTGCCTTCCGTCACTGCCTGCTCGGCGTTATCGCCATCTTCTTCTATGTCGGTATCGAAATCGGTATCCCCGGCGAATTGAACGCATGGATCAGCCGCGAGAACTTTGAAGGCGCTGCAGCCGTCGCCGGTTCACTCGCCGCCCTCTACTGGCTGATGATGCTCGTCGGACGCTTTGTCAGCTCCATCATCAGCGGCAAGGTATCGACCCGCGCGCAGATGATCACAGTCTCTACCGTGGCTATCATCTTCGTCCTCATCGCCATCTTCCTCCCCGAGTCAATCACCTTCAAGTCTCCCGAAATCAAAGCCCTCAAAATCACCAGCGGCGAGGTGCCCATGAAGTGCCTCTTCCTGTTCCTCTGCGGTCTCTGCACATCGGTAATGTGGGGCGGAATCTTCAACCTCGCTACCGAGGGACTCGGCAAGTACACTGCCAAGGCTTCGGGACTGTTCATGATGATGGTAGTCGGCGGCGGTATCATGCCCTTCATTCAGGACTGGATCGGCCGCACCGTGGGATATGTGTCGAGCTACTGGCTTGTAGTCGCAATGCTCGCCTACATCCTTTTCTACGGCCTCATCGGCTCAAAGAATGTCAACACCGACATCCCTGTTGACGACGAGCCCGACCTCCGCGACCTCTAATCAACACTTAGGTTAACAACTTATTTTCCCGGCCTGACGACCCGACATCGTCAGGCCGGGATTTTTTGTATATGAACATTGATTTTAACATTGTCGACAATAGTGTGGATATATGTATAAAAGTATCCCACAACCGTTGTCGACATTGTGTTTAAACACTGTATAAGCACAATGTTAATAACTGCATTATACCAGTGATATACAGCTGTTTAACATGTCAACAAACTGTTTATTAAAATGTAAATATAACTATATACAACAATGTAAACATCGTGTTGACTTCAACTGTGAACATAATGTTGATAATATAATTAAACGACTGTAAACCAGCGTATACCGAATTGATAACATGTTGATAACAGTGTAAATCACAAAAATAGCTATAAAATGACTGTTTTAACCTTCCATCCCGGCTGTTCAGGCTGAATCGGCCATCCTTCGGTCATGTTTATCTACACTGTCAACAATCGTGTAGATAAGTGTAGAAAACCGAAAAACAAGTTTCAACAAATAAGGCTTGCATTTTACAACCCTATTCCCATATAGACCTTTACCTTGAAGGTCCAAAATAAGTTACCACAAAGCAATGAAACTCTTTTCAACCGTTTTCGTCACGGTTTTTCACACTGTGACGCTTGCCAATAGACAGAAAGTTATTAACTTTGCACGTTATAAACAGGTTGTTGATAACACCGTTAAACGGCTAAGATTCACAGACTATCTGTGTTCATAACAGCGACGCTTGTGTTGACGGTAGTTTAATAACGATATGTGCAAATTTTAACCTTAAAAGTTATCTGAACTATCAACACTGTTTATTGTTGCTATTAAAATTTATTTTTTGAAAAAATTTTTTTGATTAAAATCAAATGAAGGTTGATAAAGGCTATGTTGAAGCGCCCGTGGATGACATCCCCGACCTGAAAGAGGCCATCCTGAAACTCAAGCGCGAGAAAAACGCGGTGATTCTCGCCCATTACTATCAGAAAGGGGAGATTCAGGACATTGCCGACTTCATCGGCGACTCCCTCGCCCTCGCCCAGATTGCCCGCAAGCTCGACAACGACATCATCGTCATGTGTGGCGTTCACTTCATGGGAGAGACTGTGAAGATTCTGTGTCCCGAAAAAAAGGTCCTCGTCCCCGACCTCAACGCCGGATGCTCGCTGGCCGACAGCTGCCGGGCCGAAGACTTGGAGAAATTTGTGGCGGAACACCCCGGCCACACCGTGATTTCCTATGTCAACACAACGGCGGCGGTGAAGGCCCTGACCGACATAGTGGTCACATCGGGAAACGCCCGCAAGGTGGTCGACTCGCTCCCCGCCGACGAAAAAATAATCTTCGGCCCCGACCGCAACCTCGGCAACTATATCAACAGTGAGACCGGTCGCGAGATGGTGCTGTGGGACGGTGCCTGTCACGTTCATGAAAAATTTTCCCTTGAAAAAATTCTTGAACTGAAAAAGCAGCATCCCCGCGCCGAAGTCCTCGTCCATCCCGAGTGTCCCGCCCCGGTGCGCATGGTCGCCGACCGCATCGGCTCGACAGCGGTCCTGCTCAGCCATGCCGAGCAGAGCGACTCCGGCGAGTTTATCGTGGCTACCGAGAGCGGAATCCTTCACGAGATGCAGCGACGCTGTCCCGGCAAAGTCTTCATCCCCGCGCCTCCGACCGACAGCACATGCGGATGCAACGATTGCTCCTTCATGAAACTGAACACTCTTGAGAAATTATATAATACATTAAAATATGAGCTGCCCGAGGTGACCGTCGACCCGGCTGTCATCGACCGCGCCCGCCGTCCCATCGACCGCATGCTCGCCATCTGAAAAAAGATTATGAATTACAATCATCGAGATATAGAGACGCGCTGGCAGCAGTACTGGCGCGAAAACAACACCTACCGAGCCGAGATTGACCCCTCGCGTCCCAAGTTTTATGTGCTTGACATGTTTCCTTATCCGTCGGGCGCGGGACTGCATGTGGGCCACCCGCTCGGCTACATCGCATCTGACATCTACTCGCGCTATAAGCGTGCCCAAGGTTTCAACGTGCTGCACCCGATGGGCTATGATGCCTACGGTCTCCCTGCCGAGCAATATGCTATCCAGACCGGCCAGCACCCCGAGGTAACGACCATGCAGAACATCGCCCGCTACCGCAACCAGCTTGACAAAATCGGTTTCTGCTATGACTGGAACCGCGAAATCAAGACTTGCGACCCCGAGTTTTACAAGTGGACACAGTGGGCGTTCATGAAGATGGTTGAGAGCTACTATGACACCCGGCTCGACAAAGCGATGCCCGTTGCCGCCCTCGTCAAGCATTTCGAGGAAAAAGGCACCGAGGGTATCCATGCAGCCTGCGGCGAAGAACTCAGCTTTACCGCCGCCGACTGGAATGCAATGACCGAGAAACAAAAAAGCGACACACTGATGAACTACCGCATCGCTTATCTCGGCAACACGATGGTGAACTGGTGTCCCGAGCTTGGAACCGTGCTCGCCAACGACGAGGTCTCCGAGGGCCTTTCGATACGCGGCGGCTATCCCGTGGAGCAGAAACTGATGTATCAGTGGTGTCTCCGCGTGTCGGCCTATGCCCAGCGTCTGCTCGACGGACTGGAGACAATCGACTGGACCGACTCGCTCAAAGAGACACAGCGCAACTGGATCGGCCGTTCCGAGGGTGCCGAGATGCGTTTCAAGATTGCCGACAGCGACGTGGAACTCGAAATCTTCACAACCCGTGCCGATACAATCTTCGGTGTGACATTCATGGTGATGGCCCCCGAGAGCGAGTATGTCGACATGGTGACAACTCCTGACCGCCGCGAGGCTGTCAAGGAATATATCGACAGCATCAAGCACAAGACCGAGCGCGAGCGCATGATTGACAAGAGTGTCAGCGGCGTGTTCACCGGTGCCTACGCCGTCAATCCTCTGACCGGGAAGAAAATCCCAGTATGGGTCAGCGACTATGTGCTTGCCGGGTATGGAACAGGCGCAATCATGGCCGTTCCCGCCCACGACAGCCGCGACTATGCTTTCGCCCGTCACTTTGACCTCCCGATAATCCCCCTTATCGAGGGGTGCGATGTCAGCGAGCAGAGTTTTGACGCCAAGAGCGGAAAGATGATCAATTCAGCCGGCGAGGAACTCGACCTCAACGGCATGGATGTGAAAGACGCTATCGCCGCAACCAAGAAATTTATCACCGAGAAAGGTATAGGCAAGGTTAAGGTCAATTACCGCCTCCGCGATGCCATTTTCAGCCGCCAGCGTTACTGGGGAGAGCCTTTCCCCGTGTATTATAAAGACGGGGTGCCGCACCTGATGGACGAGAGTGCGCTCCCGCTCCTGCTGCCCCCGGTCGACAGCTATCTCCCCACCGAGACAGGAGAGCCGCCGCTCGGCCGCGCCAAGGACTGGGTGACACCTGAGGGTTATCCCATCGAGCTCAACACGATGCCCGGATTCGCAGGCTCGTCGGCCTACTATCTGCGCTATATGGACCCGCGCAACAACGAGGCCCTCGTGTCACGCGAGGCCAACGAGTACTGGCGCAACGTCGACCTCTACATCGGCGGTACTGAACATGCGACAGGCCACCTCATCTACTCCCGTTTCTGGAACAAGTTCCTCTATGACCTCGGATATGTGGCCGAGTCAGAACCGTTCAAGAAACTCATCAATCAGGGCATGATTCAGGGCCGGAGCAACTTTGTTTACCGCATCAAGGACTCCAATACGTTTGTCAGCCACGGTCTGAAAGGCGACTATGACGTTACCCCCATCCATGTCGATGTCAACATCGTCAGCAACGACATTCTCGACACCGATGCCTTCCGCGCATGGCGGCCTGACTACAAGGATGCCGAGTTCCTGCTGGAAGACGGCAGGTATGTCTGCGGATGGGCGGTTGAAAAAATGTCTAAATCGATGTTCAACGTTGTCAACCCCGACGATATAGTGGAGCGCTACGGAGCCGACACGCTCCGCCTCTACGAGATGTTCCTCGGCCCGCTTGAGCAGAGCAAGCCTTGGGACACCAACGGCATCGACGGCGTGAACCGATTCATCAAGAAACTGTGGGGACTTTTCTTCAAGGGTGACGACTGCCTCGTCAACGACGAGAAACCGACTGCCGAGGCATTGAAGGCTATCCACAAGCTCATCAAGAAAGTCACCGGCGACATCGAGTCATTCTCGTTCAACACCTCGGTAGCAGCATTCATGATATGTGTCAACGAACTCAACGCCGCCAATTGTCACTCCCGCGAGGTACTTGAACAGTTGCTGATCGTTCTCGCCCCATTCGCCCCCCATGTGGCCGAGGAATTGTGGCACAGCGCGCTCGGCCATGACACGACAATAAATGATGCCAGCTGGCCCGAATGGAACGAGGAATACCTTAAAGAGAACAGCGTCAACTACGCAGTCTCGTTCAACGGCAAGGCTCGTTTCAACATTCAGGTTCCCGCCGACATGCCTCGCGATGAGGTCGAAAAACTCGCCCTCGGTCATGAAAGCTCAGCCAAGTGGCTCGACGGCAAGACTGTCAGGAAGATTATTGTCGTTCCCGGCAAGATTGTCAACATCGTCGTAGGATAATAAACAACCTAAAATAACGTTATATTAGGTAGTTGCCATTTCAAACCGGTGACTACCTAATTATGTAAATAATCCCATGCACGAAATAGTATTTGCAACCAACAACGCCCATAAACTTAGCGAAATCCGCCGCATGGCCGGTGACCGTTTCAAGATTCTGAGCCTTTCCGATATAGGGTGCCATGAAGATATTCCCGAGACAGCCGACACGCTCGAAGGCAATGCTGTGCTGAAAGCACGGTATATCAAGGATCACTATGACCGCGATTGCTTTGCCGACGATACCGGCCTGATGGTCGACGCGCTCGGCGGTGCGCCCGGTGTGTTCTCGGCACGCTATGCCGGCCCCGGGCATGACAGCGAGGCCAACATGAAACTGCTCCTCGAAAACATGGAAGGGAAGACTGACCGCTCGGCAAGATTCATGACCGTCATCGCCCTTATACTGGGTGATGACCTGAAATGCTTCAAGGGCGTTGTCGAGGGCGAAATTCTGGAATCGCGCGAGGGTGTAAACGGGTTTGGCTACGATCCCGTGTTCAGGCCGGTGGAAAGCAACGTATCGTTTGCAATGATGAGCGATGATGAAAAAAACGCCATCAGCCACCGTGGACGCGCCACCGCCCTGTTGATGGACTATCTCTCTAACCTCTGAAAAATCTCTCTGATTTATGATAAAAAGAATATCGTTATTTTTACTCGCGATGATAGCGCTGACAGGCGTGGATGCCCAACTTGCTGTCGGCACTTGGCGCTCGTTTCCGGTTTTCAGCGAAAAAATCGACAAGATAATAGAAACCCCCGACAAGGTTTACTATACCACCGCCGGTGTACTCTATTGTTATGACAAGGATGGTGACGAGACCACTTTTTTTAGTGACGGAAACCTGCTGACCGACGTCGATATAAAGGACATATATTATAATCCTGATAAAGATTATGTCGCCGTGGTTTATGCTGGGGGCAACATCGACCTCGTGTATGACCGCGGCCATGTCGTCAACCTTCCCGAGATAAAGAATGCCGTTACCAACGAGGACAAGGTCATCAACAACATCTCCTTCGGCAAAAACCGCATGTATGTCTCCACCAACTTCGGCCTCGTCATCTACGACGATGTCAAGCACGAAGTCACCCAGTCGGGATTTTACGACAAGGGTGTGTGGTGTGCCGTCGAGGCAGGAGATTTTCTGTTTATCAACAACGACTACGTTTTTTATTCCATCCCCTCGGGCGACCGCATAAACTCCCTGAGCAATTTTACGAGAATACTCGGTGAAGGATGGGAATTTAGTGAAGCATTTATTCTTGACAGTGAGGTCCACAGGGTGGTTGCAAGAGCGGCTGAAGGTCTGTTTTTTTTCGCCGGTGAGCCTTATGATGCAGCTGAACGCAAAAAATTACCCGAATACAAAGGTTGTTCATCACTCATTTCCGGCAAGGACGGAGTGTATTTTACACATAATAACAATTTTTACAAGATAGACTCCACCGGAGCCATAACCCTCGTCACCTCCATTCCCGACCCGGTTAAAGACAACATGTATGCCACATGGGAAGGTCCCGGCAAGTCATTCTGGGCTGCTGACAAGAACGGCATCGGAAACTATAAAATTTCTGATGGAGCTCTTACAGTATTGAGCGATAAATTTCTCCCCTCCAACTACAGCACCGTTGCCAAGGTCGCCAAAATCACCCCGTCGAGCAACGGCCGAGGATTTTATCTGTATAATATAGGCGCATCAATGTATCATCCTGCGGCCGACAATGATAATGTAACATGTATAGGCTTTTATTGTGATTATTATGAGGATGGAAAAATAAAGAATGTCGCTCCGATAGAAGATGTTTCTACAAAATATAGTGCGACTGCCGGTTGGCTTAAAAATAGAGTAGGGCGTAATACCATAATTGCTCCTTCATTTGTAATTGATGATCCCGACGATAACAGTATATTATATGTTGGCTCAGGATTTGAAGGGGTATATGTTTTAAAAGATAGGAAAGAAATAGCTCATTTTTACAAAGATAATGCTCCGTTAGACGAACCTTGGGGGTGTCGCGTATCCGGTGGTAATATTGATAATCAAGGCAACTTGTGGGTTCAGCATTATACCAATAATGGAAAAGGATTCATAGTATTACCGTCCAATAAGAGAAACGGAGTTGAAAAAGTCAGTATAAATGATTGGACAGCATGTGATTTTAATGGCGCAGGAGGTGGTTTTGATGGCAAAATATTAGGCTGTGATAAAAGTAAAATTATTTTATTGAATGCCTGCGGTTTCAGGACTCCGGTAGTGGTGTTTGATACAAACAGCAATGATGGCAGTGCAGTGTTTAGAAATATTGACACTTTCACCGACCAAGACGGAAACTCTTTCATGCCCATTTACATTCAGGCGATGGTCGAGGATAACGACGGCCGCGTGTGGATCGGAACCAACGATTCTGGCGTTCTCGAAATCACCCGCCCCGCCGATGCGATGAACCCCAACTTTACAATCAACCGCATCAAGGTTCCCCGCAACGACGGCTCCAATCTTGCCGACTATCTGATGGGCACCGAGGATGTGCTCGACATCAGTGTGGATGCCTCCAACCGCAAGTGGATTGCAACCCGCAACTCGGGTCTCTATCTTGTAAGCCCGCGCGGTGACGAGATTATCTCCAATTTTAACAAAGAAAATTCCCCCCTTCCGACCAATACAATCAACTGTGTATATGCCGATCCTAATTCTAACTCAGTGTTTATCGGCACTAACTACGGTCTGATGGAATACAGTTCCGACTCCTCGCCGGCGCGTCCCGATTATTCCGACGTGTATGCCTATCCCAATCCCGTCACCCCCGAATATACCGGATGGATTACCATAAAGGGACTGATGGACAACTCTCTCGTCAAGATATGTGACGCCGGGATGAATGTCATTGCCCAGATTCAGTCTGAAGGCGGCATGGCCCTGTGGGACGGATGCAATCATGGCGGAGAACGCGTGAAAAGCGGCGTCTACTATGTTCTCGCATCGCAGAGTGACGGAAACTCTTCATCTGCCGGCGATGTTGTAACCAAGATACTTGTAGTGAACTAACCCCAAGAAAAAATGGAACAATTCAGATATAACGATGAAAACGACCGCAGCTATGGTGCTGCCGGTATGGCTATCGGACTCGTTGTCTTTGACGGCGAGGATATGATTTCGACAATCTCTCTCGACCGCGACCCCGGAAACATGGTGGAAATGACCGGCGAGTTTTATTTCGCGGGAAATCCCGGGGTTTCACCAAAGGCTGCTTGGAACCAGCTGCTTAAAAACTACAATCTCTCGGTAGTGATGATGATGGCTAACATTTTGTGCCGCAACAGGGTACTGCGTGTAACCCGTGTAGACGACAAAGTGAAGAAAAGTCTTCATGACGCGGTTTCTGAAGAAGGACACAATGTCTGCTCACTCGAAGATGACGAAATCGACCGTCTTTTTGACAAAAATTTCAACTACCTCGACCGTGTGTTCTCCCATCGCGGCGTACAGTCCGTTGCCCATGATTTTGCCGCTTTGCTCAGATCGCGCCGCGTTCTTTCCCGCGCCGAGATTGTGGAGCAGCTCAGAGCTTTGAACATGTTATAATACTATAAAAAATAATGGAATTAAAAGAACCATTGCATTTTTCCCCCTACCTGAAATCTGTGATATGGGGTGGAGAGACCATCGCACCTTTCAAAGGAATCGTTACCGATCAGAAATCCATAGGCGAAAGCTGGGAAATATCAGCAGTCCCCGGAAAAGTCTCTGTCGTTGACCGAGGCACGTTCAAGGGCCGTTCACTCACCGAACTGATTGAGGAGTTTGGCCCCGCGCTTGTCGGAGTAAAAGTTTATGAAACCTACGGAAAAAACTTCCCGCTACTTATAAAGATAATAGATGCCAAGGACAACCTTTCGGTACAGGTACACCCCGATGACGAACTTGCCGAAAAACGTCACCACTGTCCCGGCAAGACCGAGATGTGGCACATAATAGACACCGCCCCTGGTGCCAAGATATACGTCGGTCTGAAACAGCAGATTACCCCCGACGAATATGAACGCCGCGTCGCCGACAACACCATCATGGATGTCATCGACAGCTATGACTCAGCTCCCGGCGACACTTTTTTCCTCCCTGCGGGCCGCATCCACGCTATCGGGGCCGGAAACCTCCTTGCCGAGATTCAGGAGACAAGCGACATAACCTACCGCATCTATGACTATGACCGCCGTGATGCCGACGGAAATCCCCGCCAGCTCCACACCGAGCAGGCCCGTGACGCAATTGACTATACCGTGTATCCCAATTACAAAAACGAGCCGGCACCGGCCGGTGTCGCCGACGTTGACCTTGTCAATTGCAAGCACTTCGACGTGCGCCGCATCCTCCTTGACAATGCCGAAAACCTCCCGATGAATCACACCCGCAACTCATTCATGATTGTCATGTGCCTTGCCGGCGAGGCAATTCTCGGGTATGGCTCTGAGGGAAAAACAACAACCATCAAGCAAGGAGACACACTGCTTTTCCCCGCAGTCCTGGGCAACCTAACCGCCTCGGGAACCGGCACGTTACTCCAAGTGGAAAGCTGATGAAAGAAATAGTGCTTGTCGCCTCGGGCGGCCTGGCCAATAGGATGAGGGCGGTGGCATCGGGTCTTACTCTTAGTAGGGACACCGGTGTCCCCCTCTCTATTGTATGGTATCGCGACTGGGGGATGAATGCCATTCCATCGGACCTCTTTGCCGACAATGAATGGATGAAAAAGGTGACACTGCCCGGTTATGCCCGATATAACCTCAAATGGGAGCTGCCGCGAAAGAAAAACCTGTATGTATCGCGACTGTATCAGGGACTGAATTTTTCCGAAATCCTCGTTGACGACACGGAACCGATGGTATCGTTGCGTGACAACGGTGAGGAGATGCGTGACTTGGTAGCGAAATCAAGTAAGAGTATATACATCTATTCGGGTTGTCCTTTCTATGACTTTTCAGTAGATTTTTACAGAAATTTATTCACCCCCGTTGATGATATAAAGCGCCGCGTTGACGATATAACCGCGGGATTCGGAGAAAACATGGTAGGGTTGCACATCAGGCGCACTGACAATGAAATGTCACGCCGTTTCAGTCCCACAAGTCTGTTTGTAAACGAAGTGGAAAGTCTGCTCAAGGACAATCCCGGTACAATGTTTTACCTTGCAAGTGACGACGCTGACACAAAGAGAGATTTAGGTGAGCGATTCAGCAAAAACATGATAGTGTCAAGCTTGAGCAGCGACCGAGGAAAACTTGACGGGATAAAGGACGCGTGGGTTGAGCTATTGGTGCTGTCGCGCTGCCGTCTGCTTCTCGGTTCATTTTGGAGTTCCTATTCAATGTCTGCACCATTGTTAGGTGACGTAGAGTTGAAACAGTTGAAAGTAGAAAAATAAGAGATGATAGGTGAGAGTCGGTGTGTATTTTGAAATTTTTCCTGAATCATACTACTCCCGGCCTCCTGTGATTGTGGATAATATCCTTGAGCAGATTCTTTGTGCTGACATGTAGATGGCAAATGATATGAAAAACATAGTAAGAAAAGAAAATACATAAGTCAGCACCGGCCCTGCAAAAGACCCGGTCCCGAATATTCTTAGCCAAAATTTGACGGTGACAGAGCAAAACAACTGGTGGAACGCATATATAAAAAAAGTGGATGAACACAGCGTTTTCATTACTCCCGGTTTCTGAGACAGTGACGATAATTTTTGAGAAATGAAGTAAACGGAATAAAAAGCGGCAAGGACTTCGATGACCAATAGGGATTGAGACATGTTTTCAGACAAGTCATCGGTGAAAAATCTGACATACCCGAAGGCAATATATACCGCAAACGAAACTATCGCTGCAAGACGGCTATTGATTTTTTCAAACGAAAACCTATGTATTCCCGCTGCAGAGCCTATTACAAACCATTCGATACCTAAAAGGTTGAGATCAAAGACTATCTTCATAAGGATGAACAGGCACATCGTCCACCACCTGCGGGATATAAACCACACGGTTGGACTGAGCAGGACGAACAGCATCAGATTGCGGATAAAATAGAATGCAAATGCAAATGGATATCCGTCGGCCTGTTGTCGATAAATAAAGCCAAGAAAAAATTTTCCCCAGTCAATGGTGCCGTCCTCTATTATCCCGAGACCGGGGAACCCTAAATACTTGACCTTAATAACAAACAGGGCGGCACAGATGCTGTTCCACACAAGATAGGGTATCAATAGAGTCCTGACACGGGATTTTAATTTGTGGAGGTAAGTGGCGGAAGGACGTCCGATATTTATGAAAAACAGATACCCCGATATTATATAAAACGAGGGGACACATGTCTGCATGAATGATGTTACGAAATCGACAAACACAAACCCACAATTACCGTTTTCGTCACATATTTGTGAAGCCGGGTTGCTGTGAATAAGTACAACCCCGAGTATGAGTAAAAACTTAAAAACGGGTACAGCAGTCAGGTATTTTCTTTCAACAGTCATTGTTATATATATTGCACTAATCGGTCTAATTTGACTAACTCATCCTTGGCCACGTTTAGAAGCTTGATTTCGGTTTCAAGTGAAGTGGTTGATGTTGCGCATCACTCGGCTATATTTTGCTTTCCACTTCGTGCCAACTGTATCTTTAATTGGGGACAGGGGAGAAATCTTATTACCACTTACTAAAAATGGATAGTCTGAGATATTGAAAAGAGGACGGTCACTCATGGAATCACTAAAAGACCAAATTTCCGTATCCCTTAAATTAAAGATTTGCAGGATGCGGTTAACTTTTTCCGGGCCAAAACAATTAGGCGTGTTAAATTTACCCGTCAATAGTTTATTTTCTGATTCTATTTCTATCTCAGTTGCAATAATATGTCTTATTGACAATCTTTTTGCGAATGGTTCAATCCAGTTGCGAATACTTGCGCTGACGATGACTATTTCGACTCCCTGTTGTTGCAAATGCTTGATTTGATGTAAAATAGCGCCATTAGGCTTTAAACGACCTGCATATTCCTCGCAGAGCTTGTTAAACGTCTCAAGTTGCAATCCTTTAAACATCCGGTTAAATAGCATCTCTTTAGCTCGTGAATTTGAAATAATTCCAAGTTTCCATGAAACGATATAAGGGATTGACAATATCAAGCTAATTATGTATTTCTTAGTGCCCAAGGCATATTTTGAGAATCCAATAAATGAATCCTCACATATAATTGTATCGTCAAAGTCAAAAAAAGCTATCTTGGAAAAATTCATAGAACATATAGAATTATTATATATGAAAGTACCCAAATAATCAGGCATGCCTGAAGAGGTCTGTCGCTAAAAACAACTGCCGTCGGTGAAGAAAATACGTTCATCACCAACGATAGGTACAAATATCTTATAAGGCCAAAAAGTACGAAAATCGATGTTATGTATAGCAACGGGGGTGTGGATGAAATTGTGTACATTATATAGCTGACGATAGTAACGGAGGCTGTTATGCTCATCAAAACTATTAAAAAAATTTTGTTATAAGTTGTGCGTGGATGCTTATTGCCTGTGTTTTCACAGATTTCCAGGTCTCCGTAACGTTTGGCAAAAACAATAAATAATGCCAATAAAAAAGTTAGTATTACAATCCATGGCGAAAGAGCGACGTCAGCCACTATCCCGCCTATAATTATTCTTAATACATAATCTAAGGAAACCACAAATATGTCAATAATGGCCATCCTTTTGAGTATAAGACAGTAAGCTATATTTAATAAATAGTATCCTCCGACAACAGCGATAGCAGAGAAAGGAATATCAATAAGGAAAAGCAGTGTAAATCCTATTAAGGATACACTGAAAAATATAATATACTCTGTTTTAACCGATATTCTGCCCGATGCCAACGGTCTATTCTTTTTCTGAGGGTGCTGCCTGTCTTCATCCACATCCATTATGTCGTTGAGACAGTAGATTGCGCTTGCAATAAAACAAAATGCAACGGCTGTCAATATAGTCTGTTGTAAACTATATAGTTCGAAAAATAGACCTCCGAAAAATAAGGGGAGAAGTATAAATGTATTTTTCAGCCACTGTTTCGGGCGGCAAACCTCTATGATGTTAATTGCTGTCTCTTTCATTTGTTGAACCTGAAGATAATCTTTTGTTTAACATCATACATTTGTTTAGCAGTATTGGCCGGGTTATTTCGGTATAAAAACTGTCAGGTAACTCAATGATATCAAGATGTCTTGAATAATAATCATAATAAGATACAGCCTTTAGAGAATCAATCTGACTTATCGGCACGTCTATGTATAGCGCATTATTATGATTGAGTTTATAAGTTACCACTGCTGTGCGATTGGCTATCTTTAGCGGTGTCTTCTGCATCTGTTCATACAGTCGGTCATAAAACAGTTTGCGACTTACACATCCTCCTGCCATGCGGACAACTGATGCTGTGGCCACAAGAATTTCAAGGGCGATAATAAGATTCAGCAATTTAGATTTAGTCGTAGTTTCAGTTGACCCCAAAATCAGTATTGCCGGAATAGCCCAAATCCACGGAAAATAGCGTGCCCACCAATTTTGTTCAAAAACTATGCACGTTAACAACAAAATACCTGATAGTATCCATGCTCGCCTATTACATGAATATTTTAACCCATATGCGATAGACAGCGCAAGTATTAATATAAATAAAGGAGAGAATCCGTTTACACGCGTCCCATATCCATAATTTGAAATATAAGATAATATGTCGTCTGATATTTTTGATTCAGAATCGCATGTAGATTTAATGGAGGTAAGGGAGATAACAAATGTTTCAATCCTATTCTTGCCTTTAAAAATCTCAGGGGTATTGCCTGACATAATATCAACCTTTTTGTCACCGATCAGAGGGTAAAATATATTTCTTTCAGTCAATATGTTGGTGACATAAGGATGGAATCCGGTTACAGCCGCGCCCAACAGAACTGATATGACGCCAAATGCCAGGTAAGGTTTCAACAAGTCATAATATCGGGTGATAATCAAGTATATGCCGAAAATAATCCATGCTATTCCGATAAACATGAAATGAGTGAATTTTGTATTTATGGCGAGTATTGTAATTGCTACAGCTATTCCCCACAAATAAAGTGAATTTTTCTTGTCTGCTGATGGGACAATCAAGGCAAAGACACTGACAAGGATTACAAGTTCACAATAGATGGCAAAATCATTGAAGAAAGTAAAAAGTTGGCCAATGACTACCGGATTGCAGGAAAGTAATATAGTGACTGAAATGCTTTTGCGACGTGACCAGCCAAGGTTTCTTATCGCATTGTAAGGTATAAGCACAGAGGCTATATATAGAATCCAGTTGATAACCTTGGATGACTCCAAGTTATGAGTTAGCGCAAGAATGCCGGCACTCGTGACTTCAAGAGCTTTGGCATAATGTTTAATCCATATCGAGATATCCAATTCTGTGGGAGAATAGACGGGGTTCCATCCGTTAACTTGAAGAATCACACTCTCTTGATGATAATAGTTCCCGTCAGATGAAAAATCAGGAAGGAATGCCATGATAAATCCTATTATGGTAATACCGGCAATGGATTCAAGAATCACAAGGCAGGTATTCCTGATATTTAAACCCGATTGTTTTATAATGAGGACAGATGATAATATAACGGCTAAAGGGAGATTCAGCGATGAAACAGATATACCTAAAAGATAACCTATGGTTATCGTAATGAATAAGAACGAAACAATATATAGACAGAATACTCCTGCTATAAAGCTTTTATGTGAAAAAATATTTTCTGTGTATACTTTATGCATGCCGTTGTGCGTTTACGGTTGACTATAAATTTCGGTTAATTGTGCGGGTTGTGCTGGCTGGATGCGGCGCCCCACGTTACGGCAGGAGATAGCCTTGTTGAGGTGGTGGGGGAGGATGGCGGCCGATGCGTTGATGTCGGCGATGGTACGGGCCACTTTGAGGATGCGGTCATAGGCGCGGGCGATGGTGATGTGTCGGTCTTCGAGAGGCTGGCGCATCACTTCGAGGACGGGCCGCGAAAATTCAGGAAATTCGTCGAGAAACAACACCCCGTTGTGGGCGAGGGAAATTTCCCCGGAAACCGGGTTGGAGCCACCCCCGACAAGGGCGACGGGTGAGATGGTGTGGTGGGGTGAGCGGAGGGGGTGGTGCGTCATAAGGCTTGAACCGCTCTTGAGTTTTCCGGCCACCGAGTGTATTTTGGTCGTTTCAAGGGCTTCGTCCAGTGACATCGGAGTCAAGGCAAACACAACAATATAAAGTATTGTTACAATCGCCAGCCAGATGTCAAATAATGATTTGGAATAGGTCGGTTTATGAGCGTGATTCATATCGCAAAGGTAGTGATATAAATCAATCTGTCCAAAGTTTTTTCACCCTATAATCCACTTTGAGAAGGGGATGAGCGAGATGAGGCGGCTGACGAGGATGCAGGCAAGGAAGGTGGCCGTGCCGACGAGCAGGATGGCCGGGAGGGTCGGGAAGTGGGGCGCGATCCATTGCTGCATGAAAACGAGGATGAAGATGTGCATCATATAGCCGGTGAACGTGCTCAGAAACCATATTGCGAGAAACATCTCCTCGCCGCGTTTCGACACTTGGTTTATCCAAGGGGATATGACCGGCATAACGAGGTAGACACCGATGAGCATGTAGATGAACCACAGGTGTCCGCTGTCGATGTTGGCTGTATAAAGGATGGTCGTCACGCGTTGCCAGATGTCACCGCTGATGCTGCCTGTCAGCACCGGCACGACGGCATAGAGCAGCGACCACACGATAAACGGGACTAACACACGCGAAAATCGCCGCTTGAAAAATGTCGTGGCACCGGTTGTCAGCGGAACGAGAAGAAATGACGATGCCATTACGAAAAGCGGTACCGACTGGCGGAATGCCCCGTCGATAAGCGACACCCACAACCGGTCGGTGTCATTGGCAAGTATCGCCCCGGCCTCGTTGCAATAGTAAAATTCACAGGCATGTACCATCACCACCATGAAGCAGGCTATTACACGCAGATAGTCAAGAAATATGATGCGGTCTGTTTCTGTTTTAATATTGCAAAATTAGCGACTGTCACAATATTAACCAATAACAGATGTTGAATAAATTGTGACTATTGAGTCATCATGACGATTCTCTCGGCAAGATGATTCATATCTATGCAATGTTTTCGTGAAAGGAGGGTAGTTGAGTCAAGTGAAGGATACGAAATGATGAGTAATCGTCCTTGCTCACAGAGCTGAAAATTATGGCCGGTTGGTTTGTAACGGTCAGGAAATTTCTCGGGAGTGATTAGAATAAATTTACCTTTAAGCATCTCGGCCTCGGATTTAAGCTCGATTGATAACAGGACGGGATCAGAAGGGGAGTTTTTGGACCGAGGCGCCCCACGAGGCGCGGTCGAGGTTGCGGTAGGAGATAGCCTCGTTGAGGTGGTGGGGGAGGATGGCGGCCGATGCGTCGAGGTCGGCGATGGTACGGGCCACTTTGAGGATGCGGTCATAGGCGCGGGCGCTCATGTCCCACTTGGTCATCGCTTCGCGCAGGATTTTCATGCACTCGGCCGACAGCGGGGCGTGGAGGTTGAGCAGGCGGGTGTTCATCTGCGCGTTGCAGTGGACGCCTTTCTCGGCAGCAAACCGCGCGGCCTGTATCTCGCGGGCGGCGATGACGCGGGCGCGTATCGAGTCGCTGCTTTCCCCTTGGCGGGCCGACGACAGTTCCTCAAACGGAACCGGGAGAATCTCGACCTGCAGGTCGATGCGGTCAAGCAACGGCCCCGATATGCGGTTCATGTATTTCTGAACCTGTCCCGGCGCGCAGATACACTCCTTGGAGGGATGGTTGTAATAGCCGCAGGGACACGGGTTCATACTGGCCACGAGCATGAACCCTGCAGGGTAGTCAATGGTATATTTGGCGCGGGCGATGGTGATGTGGCGGTCTTCGAGAGGCTGGCGCATCACTTCGAG
>ERZ777306.2125-NODE-2125-length-26742-cov-4.268970_pt1 | contig 26742 bp, 16 predicted proteins | sample MGYA00374966_ERZ777306 | MGnify/ENA primary metagenome ERZ777306 (study PRJEB29329, sample SAMN06343882) | mouse gut metagenome | isolation source: Mouse cecum | place: Austria: Vienna | collected 2014-11-15 ...
CGAGACCTACGGGCTCAGACCTGGAGAGACGGAGTCCGACCTTGTCACTCCTCCTGCCGGTTCCGGATGGATTCTGTATACTGACTCCAAAGGTGAGGCTTCGAACTACATATCTGACAATTCTTTCGAAAAGAAATTCCTGTATGTCTCCGGACTGGACAAGGACGGCATAGACAAGAGGATGTGGTGGCCTATTTTCGAGAGCACCGTCACCAACAGCCAGGGAGCTTTGGTGAATGACTATGACTATTGATAGATAAACGAACATCGATATGAAAAATATATTTTCAAAATCCATATCTGCGCTCGCGCTGGCCGGACTTGCAATCTTGTCTGCCGGTTGTGTGGAGGAAATTCCTGCAGTTAACGACGAACTGGCACTCGGGAGATGCCTTACCCCTACCGAAGGGTCGGTGAGCGTCAATCCGAATGACGGGCAGACTGTGACTTTCACCTGGACTACTTCTAAAGGGCCTTCAAACTATCTGATAGAGATATTCGAAGGGGAGGAGACTGCAAATCCTGACGATGTCTTTGCCGGGGATCCGACCGAGACACTTGCTCCGGAGACTTCTCCTGCAAGTATAGTGCTTCCGTCAGACGCGTACTGGTTCGCACGTGTCAAGGCTAGGAAAGAAGGCCTCGGGGACTCTAAGTGGCTTGCCTTCCCGTCTCCTATCGGAACGTACGAGGTGAAGCCTTCCGTGAACCCGGAGATTGTTTCCAGGACTTCGGAGACCATCACTGTGGCCTGGACTCAGGTGGACGGATTCGTGGTTGACCATGTCCGTGTGTCGCCTAATCCTGATCCGGATGCTACTTCCGCATACAAAAGATATGAGGATATGCCTGATGTCGAGGAGGGGGCCGTGGGAAGCTATACCGTAGCCGGACTTGAGCCTTCCACGAAATATACCGTGGCGGTTCATTACAAGAGCGCGAATCGTGGAGAGGTCTATGCCTGGACAAGGCCGTCGCTTGACGGCGCGACAGTCGTTGACAACAGTGAGAAGCTGCTTGCGGCCTTGAAGGACGGTGCTCCGGTGATTTCGGTGGAATATTCGGATACTCCTTATGTCCTCTATGAACTGGATGCTACTGAAGCGAAGGTTGACGCGGTCATTTCTCCGAGCGCGACAGGTCAGCTCAGGATTGTGGGCAACGGTACCGAGGACGGCAAGATGCCTGTAGTCTCCGGTGTGCTCAATATCCCTAACGGAGTGAAGGAACTTCATCTTGAAGGTATTGCATTTGACGGGGAAAACTACTCTTTCAGCCATCCGGTGGTGTTGGCGAAAGGCATATCGGATGCGATTTCTTCCATAACGATGCTGAACTGCAACGTTACTTCATACAAGGCTGGTTTCTTCTACTATGATTCTGGTACCGCTACTCTTGGAGACCTGCTTTTCAAGAACATTATGGTGTCTGATATCCAGGGAAGCGGAGGAAATGCCTTTGACATAAGAAGCGATGTGGAGATTTCCAGGATCGACGTGCTGGAGTCCACATTCACGAACGGAATGCGTACGTTCTTCAGGATCGACAAGGCAAAGGTCGCTTCGATGGCTTTCAACAGGAATACTGTCAACAACCTTTGTTTTGTGGATGACGGAAACAACAAGGGCCTGTTCTATATCGGGGCGGGCAAAGGCCAGGTGAGCATACCTGTATTCGAGATGACCAGGAATCTGTTCCTTAACCTTGACGGCCACGCCACGAGGACTGTGTTCTTCAGCGATGAGACCGGTGTGCCTAATAAGATATCTTCCAACTATTATTATAAGCTTGGTCCCGGTTTCTGGGCGAAGGACGATGTCAACGCTTCCGGAGCAGGAAAACTTTCACAGTCTGCCGGACTTTCCGACGGAGGTGCCATCCTTGCCGGTGACCCTTGTGAAAATTCTGCCGAAGGCAACCTGTATGTGAAGAAGACTTCCGAAGTGTTCGGGAAAGGCATAGGAGACCCGAGATGGTTCGAGAACTACACTCCTGTTCCGGAGAGCCTTGAGCTTACTCCTGTGGAGTACGGAAAGGTCTGGAACCTCACCGACACGAAGATGTTCGGAAAGGCCGTTGACAAGAACATTGTCCGTGACGGACTGCGTTTCTTTGTCTCGAATACTCCTTTCAATGTGACTGAGACAGGACTTGAGTTTACGGGAGAAGGCGTTACTGAGTCTACGGGAGTTCCTTCGGACGGTGCGGTAGCCTTCAAGGTGAACGGTCCTGGTTCCGTAATCATTTCTGTGGCGAAATCCAAGAAAGGTACTTCCAACGACCACCTTACTGTGGCTCTTGGAGATGCTGACGGAAGGAACGCTTCAGTAAAAGGCTCGGCTCCTGTAGATGTGAACAAGGTGAAGGTGGCCTTCCCTATGATTGCGGCAGGAGAGGAGCAGATTGTCTATCTTTACGGTTGCGGTCCGGTGATACTTACGGCTATGCAGTGGTCCGAGGATACGGATACAGGTGCTCCGGCAATCCTTGACACCCCTGTGCTGAGCATAGACCAGCCGTCCGTCGATGATACATATACCGGTGATGTGACGGTTTCTTGGCAGGAAGTAAGTTCGGCCGGATCATACAAAGTTACCGTGAACGGTGAGGAGTCGTCTGTCAATGTGCCGGCATATGTGTTCAGACCGGCTACTATGAAGCCAGGGAAATATGAGGTGACGGTCCAGGCTCTTCCGGCCGAAGGTGACCTTGCCAAGGAACCTTCAGAAATTTCCGAGAAACTCGTGTTCGAGATCAAGGAGACCCTGAAGCCTGTTTCCGCAGCGGTTCCTACTTCCTGGGGTAATGACTATTTTGCTTCCGCTATCGTAAATTACGGTACAGGTGACTTGACAGAAGGTTTCGTTACAGGCAATTTGAGCTATATTACCGGAGGCGGCAAGTTCAAGTTCGGTGAGAACGAGGTTGAAATCAATGGCACAAACGGAAAATATTCACGTGTACAGATCGGCGGTACAGGAGCAGCCGGGACAAAGGCTTCCATGCAGTTCATTGCCGGAGGACCTGGCAAACTGACGTTGACCGCGATAGCCGGAGGTGATGAAACCGAGAAGAACAGAGTCCTTGCCGTCGCTATAGGCGATCAGAATGCCGGCACGATAGCGCTTCCTCTGTTGAGGTCTGAAGGTGTCGTGACCGGGACTATAGACTGCTCGTCCGCCTCTGCCGGGTCATTGATCAATATTTATAGTCAGAATAAGGGTATCAATGTCTTTGAGATTGTCTGGACTCCTGCGGGTTATGACCCTGACGCCGGAATCCCGTTCGACGAGACCGCCATCAATGAGGCGTATATGATGGATCTTTCCGAGTACACTCCTGAAGACATAACTGAAGATACTCAGAAAGGGAAATTGACTTGGCTGGCTTCATCTTCTGCTAAAGTCACATTTGAGGCATCAAGAGTAAAGTTTAATGGAGGGGCGACTATAGGTGATGACGGTATTCCTGTTGCCCGTGCCTGCAGATTCAAGATTACTAAACCTGGAGTTATAACCCACAAGATCATCAGCTCTTCTTCATCTGATGCCACCCGTATGGCAACAGTGATTCTTGTCAAAGAAACTTCCGCGGGCCAGGAAGTGGTGACTTTGTATAATGAGTTCGCAGCCACTTCAAGTTCTGCAGATGCAGTTCTGACAGAAGTGACTTCCGCTCATCTTGACGGAGCGGTTAAGTCGGTGGATGTCTATGTCTTCTCCGGTAAAAATCCTGATACCGGAAAGAGTACGGCAGTGAATGTCCATGCTCTCGGCTTCGCTCCGGCGAATTAGCCGGATCCTATAACCTTTATTGTCCGGGGACTTGACTGTAATCGTCTGGTCCCCGGACTTTTTTTGATAGGTGGGTCTTTGCAATGCATTGAAACTCAATGTTTTATAAAGCAGTATATCCCATATAGGACATACTGCTTTGCAATTGATTGATAGACAGTGTGTTGCGAAGACCCGCCTGAATTAAATTCCGTAAATATTATAATTTTTAGGGAATCAACTCCGCAAATATTTTAAGATTTGCGGAGTTTAACTATATTTGCAAAGGATAGAAATACGGTGCTATGATAAAAAGAGCCATTGAGGACAGAATTGACAATGCCCTCGCAAAGAAAAAAGTCGTAACCATTATGGGACCAAGGCAGGTGGGAAAATCAACACTTGCAGGTGAGATAATTCCAAAGGATGCAAAAGTCCTCGAAATCAATGGTGACAACACTGATATTCGGACTATGTTCGTAAATGTAGATGAGTCAAAAATGAAAATTCTAATCGGTAACAAGAATTTTCTTTTCGTAGATGAGGCACAGAAGATTGAGAATGTCGGAAATATGCTCAAAATCGTAGCGGAGAAATTCAAAGATGTCGGAATCATTGTAACAGGCAGCTCGGCATTCAAACTCGCGGAAGCGGTAAACGAATCATTAACCGGCAGGAAGCGTGAATTCAAGCTCTACCCGCTATCATTCAAAGAAATGGCGGAAGATACAAGTGTCCTGGAAGAATTAAGGATGACTGACCATAGACTGATTTATGGCTACTATCCAGAAGTCGTAACATCGCCGGGAGACGAAAAGGAAGTCCTCAAGGAGCTCATTGACAGCTATCTCTATAAAGATGTTATGGGTGAGAACAATATTGCCAAGCCAGACAAGCTGGTGAAATTAGTTCAGGCTCTTGCTTTCCAGATAGGTTCAACAGTATCTGCAACCGAACTCGCAGGTCTTGTAGGCGTAGATGCCAAGACAGTGGAACGCTACATAGAAATCCTTGAAAAGAGTTACATCATCTTCACACTTCCATCATATGCAAAGAACCAGCGTAATGAACTGAAATTTGCCCGCAAACTCTATTTCTGGGATATGGGAATTCGCAACGCTGTAATCGGTAATATGGCACCGGTCTCTCTCAGGTCTCCGGAAGAACTCGGACACATGTGGGAAAACTTCGTGATTGCAGAGCGACTCAAGAGAAACGAATATGCAGGAAGAACATTCGTACAACATTACTTTTGGAGGACACAGCAAAAGAAAGAAGTTGATTTCATCGAGATTGAAGACGGAGTAATGACCGGCTTTGAAGTAAAGAGGAAAGAAGGGAAAAGAGTTGGCGCACCTGCACAGTTTACGGCAGCGTATCCGGATGCTAAATTCGAGTGCATTACACCAACCGATTTTTTGGAGTTTTTGATGTGATTTCTTGTTACTTTCTGTCGCGTCAACGACTGTGGATTAGTATAGTCTATAAGACAGTCCAACTCCAGCTTATCATTTAAGTCTTGGCAGGGTTTAAAGGAGTCCCCCAGTGCATCCGGTTTGGATGATACCCCGTATTCCGCTCATAACCGGCATAAAGAGAGGAGGGATACTCATCGCGACCGCAGCCTTGGCGGCCGTCAATTAAGCCAAGCTACTTGGTAGATTAGGCACGAGTGCGTAATTGTTGTTGTCAACTAATGTTTTGGAAGCTGAGATTAACGGCCCCCTGACGCCGGAATCCCGTTTGACGAGACCGCCATCAATGAGGCATATATGACAGACTATTCGGATGCAGCCAAGTATCCTAATGGAAATTGGATTGCAGCCGGTGAATCAAAGACTGTCGACAAGATTACCTATAAGGCTCTTTCAGAGAAGGCATTCGCTTCGGAGATTTCCAAACCGAGACTTAAGCCCCAAGGTAAGTCCGAGGTCGGCTCAGACGGTATCCCTACAGGCGGTTTCGCTTCATTCAGGATTACAATGCCGGGTACGGTCACTTTCAAGATGATTTCCGGCAATACGGATGATGCTCCTAACCGTTTTGTACATATTGTTATGGCCAAGAAGGTAGGTGACAATATAGAAGTCGTGCCTCTCTATGAAGCTCCTTCCGATCCTAAGGGGTCGGATCCGGCCAGGACCCTGGAGATAACCAAGGAACATCTTGAAGGGACGAAAGAGACGGCCACCGTGTATTTCTATTGTTCGGGAAATGCTGTGAATTTCCATGCTCTCGGCTTCGCTCCGGCGAATTAGCCGGATTCTATAACCTTTATTGTCCGGGGACTTGACTGTAATTGTCTGGTCTCCGGACTTTTTTAATAGGAGGGTCTTTGCAATGCGTTGAAACTCAATGCTTTATAAAACAGTATATCCTGTATGGGATATACTGTTTTGCAATTAATTGATAGACAGTGCGTTGCAAGGACCCACCTGGAAAATACCAGCCGGGAACCTATGAGTTTGTCGTCAAGGTTCCTTATACTTCCGCCAGATGAATGTGATGGAAGTCTGAAAACTCCTGAGGGGTATGCCGTGAATCAGGCATACCCCTCAGGAGTTTATATGTTTCAGAAATTGAAGTCAGATGCTGAAATTGTGGTAGTGCGGGCCGAAACGCCCGAATGCGGCACGGTCAAGTTTTTCCCTGTGGTCCGGATGTGCTATGCTGATAAGCATTTTTGCACGTTCCTGCATAGAACGTCCATACAGGTTGACAGCTCCGTATTCGGTGACTATCCAGTGCACGTGCGCCCTTGAAGTGACCACTCCGGCCCCTTCAAGTACTGTAGGGGCTATCTTGCTCTCTCCCTTGCTGGTGCAGGACGGCATTGCTATAATGGCTTTTCCTCCTTTGGAAAGGGATGCCCCATATACGAAGTCTACCTGTCCTCCGACTCCGGAATAGAACCTGGTGCCTATTGAGTCCGCGCTGACCTGGCCGGTCAGGTCGATCTGCACTGCCGAATTGATGGCTGTCATCTTCGGATTCTGCGATATTATGCACGGGTCGTTGGTATAGCCTACATCCATCATCGCGACCATAGGGTTGTCATCTATGAAATCATAGCACTGCTGCGATCCCATAAGGAAAGTGGATACGAGCTTGCCTTTGTCTGTGACTTTTTCTGCCCCGTTTATAACTCCTTTTTCAACGAGTTCAAGGACTCCGTCAGCGAACATTTCCGTATGTATTCCGAGATTCCTGTGACCGCCGAGCTGTGCCAGGACCGCGTTGGGGATGGCTCCGATACCCATCTGGAGACAGGCACCGTCTTCAATAAGCTCCGCACAATGCTTTCCTATGGCAGTCTCCACCTCATTGGGCCTGCTGAAATGCGCCGGTTCAAGCGGAGTGTCGTCTTCCACGAAAATATCGATCATGGACATAGGTATCATAGCCTGTCCCCAGGCTCTCGGGACATTGGGGTTGATGACTGCAATGACAGTCTTTGCGCATTCTATTGCCGCCAATGTGGCATCAACTGAAGTTCCGAGCGATACGAATCCGTGTTTGTCCGGAGGGCAGACCTGTATCATCGCTACATTGCATGGAAGCGCACCGCATCTGTAAAGTTTCTGTGTCTCGCTCAGGAAGACCGGGATATAATCGGAATATCCGGCCTGGACGCTTTTCCTCACGTTTGCTCCGATGAAAAATCCCTGATGGAAGAATATCCCGTCGAATTTAGGGTCAGAATATGGAGCCGGACCTTCCGTGTGGAGATGGTGTATGCGTACATTCTTGAGTTCTCCGGCCTCGCCTCTGCGGCAGAGTGCATCTATAAGGGTCCTCGGAGCGCTTGCAACGCTGCTCAGGTGGACGTGGTCGCCGGATTTCACTACTTTCACAGCCTCATCGGCAGAAACAAAACTTATCCTGTTTTCCATAGATGTCTGATTATGTGGTTCAGGCTTCAAATATAGGCAGTATTTGTCAATCTGCATAAAACCTGTTTTGAAATTTGTTAAATTTGCGGGTATATAAGATTATGAATAGAACTTTTATGAAGACAAGACAGGAAAAATTGGAAGCATTCGGGAGGATTCTTGATATTCTTGACGAATTGCGTGTCAAGTGTCCGTGGGACAGGGAGCAGACGACACAGTCTCTCCGTCCGCAGACTATCGAGGAGGTGTATGAACTGAGCGATGCCATCCTGAAGGATGATATGAAGAATATTTCAAAGGAGCTCGGTGATGTGCTTCTGCACGTCCTTTTCTATGCCAAGATAGGGGAGGAGCAGAATGAGTATGATATAGTGGATGTTATCAATTTCCTCAGTGATAAGCTGATCTACCGTCATCCGCACGTGTTCTCTTCGGTTGAAGTCGCGGATTCGGCTGAGGTCGTGAAGAATTGGGAAATGCTGAAGACAAAGGAAAAGGACGGCAACAGACGTATCCTTTCCGGTGTTCCGGACACCTTGCCTCCTCTTCTGAAAGCCTACCGCATGCAGGACAAGGCACGCGGAGTCGGATTCGACTGGGAGGAGAAGTCACAGGTCTGGGACAAGGTCAAGGAAGAAATGAATGAATATCAGGCCGAGCTTGATGCGATTGACGCTGCGGAGTCGGAAGAGGACAGGGCTGCTGCATTTGCAAGGGCTGAAGTTGAACTCGGAGACTATCTTTTCGCGGTCGTGAATGCTGCGCGCCTCTATGGACTTAATCCGGACACGGCCCTTGAACGTACATGCGCGAAGTTCAAACGTCGTTTCACTTACCTGGAAGAGCATACCATAAGGCAGGGACGCAATCTTAAGGATATGACACTTGCCGAGATGGATGAAATCTGGGATGAAGCCAAGGCCAAAGGCCTTTAGAGGGTTCGGCATATTTGTTGCGATTGACTGCGGCGGTTTTGTGAAAATGTTTACAAATCAAAACAGCTTTAAATTTATTTTTTATGATAATCGTTGCAGTAAAAGGACGCGAAATATTGGATTCCAGAGGGAATCCTACAATTGAGGCGGAAGTGGTGCTGGAGTCCGGCATCACAGGTACGGCGTCGGTGCCTTCGGGTGCTTCAACCGGTGAAAATGAAGCCATTGAACTCAGGGACGGGGATCCAGGACGTTATGGCGGCAAAGGCGTATTGAAAGCGGTCGCCAATATCAATGAGACAATTGCTCCTGCAATTGTAGGAATGTCAGCCCTTGACCAGAGACTTGTCGACAAGGTCATGATAGAGCTTGACGGCACTCCGAACAAATCACGCCTCGGGGCGAATGCCATTCTCGGGGTGTCGCTTGCCGTGGCCAAGGCTGCTGCCGCATATCTCGGGATTCCGCTCTACAGATATATCGGAGGAACCAACACGTATATTCTTCCTGTGCCTATGATGAATATCATCAACGGCGGTTCGCATAGCGATGCTCCTGTAGCTTTTCAGGAATTTATGATAAGACCTGTGGGAGCCCCTTCATTCAGGGAGGGACTCAGAATGGGGGCGGAGGTGTTCCATTCTCTGAAAAAAGTTCTGCACAGCCGCGGACTGAGCACGGCCGTTGGCGACGAGGGAGGTTTTGCACCCGCGCTTGAAGGTACGGAAGATGCGATAGAGTCAATCCTGAAAGCCATTGAAGAGGCTGGATATGTTCCTGGAAAGGACATTATGATAGGAATGGACTGCGCTTCATCCGAATTCTACAAAGACGGTGTCTATGACTACACTGTGTTTGAAGGGGAGAAAGGATGCAGAAGGACTGCGGATGAGCAGGTGGAATACCTTGCATCCCTTGTTGAGAAATATCCGATAGACTCCATCGAGGACGGAATGAGCGAGAATGACTGGGAAGGATGGAAGAAACTCACATCAAGGATAGGTGACAGATGCCAGCTTGTCGGAGACGACCTGTTTGTGACAAATGTCAAATTCCTGTCAAAGGGCATAAAGGAAGGATGCGGAAACTCCATCCTCATCAAAGTCAATCAGATCGGTTCTCTCAGTGAAACTCTGGATGCAATCGAGATGGCTCACCGAAATGGATATACGACAGTCACTTCGCACCGTTCCGGTGAGACGGAAGATACGACAATTGCAGATATTGCAGTGGCTGCAGGAAGCGGACAGATCAAGACCGGATCCCTCAGCCGTTCAGACAGGATGGCGAAATACAACCGTCTCCTGAAAATCGAAGAGGATCTTGGTGATCTTGCAGTATACGGCTGCAGACGTCTGAAATAATTCCTGATATAATTGTTATGGCGGCGCAATAGGCCTTGATGGTCTATTGCGCTATTATTTCAAATATTTCTATATCGCCTTCTATTTCAATGCTCTCGGCTCCTTTTTCCAGCTCTGTTCTTATGAAAGGTGCTGAAAGGGCGATTTCAGAAATTGTAGAACCGTCTGCTGATTTCTGACGAAGGACGGCGCCTCTGCTGTCTTCGTCCAGCTTCAGGAGCAGTATATATCCGTCTGTATTTTCAGGGATGTCAAACGCGAGAATGCCTTTGTTGATATATGACGTTTCGGGCTTTTTGTCAAATGCCTTCATGGCTCCGCCGGTATCTTCCGCCCGGACGTTGAAACCGAGCGAACCGACAGTTGTCGGGTTGACATTGAACATACGGACTGTCGCCCAGTTGTGACGCTCTGATTCCAGCCTCCTGAGTCTGAGGTATCTTGCCTTTGTAGCTCCTTTCCAGCTGATGTCGTATGTGTTGTGCAGGTCTCCTGTAAGAGCTGTCCAGTTCTTGCCGTCTGCGGATGCCTCCAGGACAGCATTGTCAAAAAAGTCACAGTCATCCACTGAATTGCGCCCCTGTGCTATCACGATCTCGTTGACATCGCGTACGTAACAGAGGTCTACTCCTATCCAGTCGCCTTCCTTCTGAGAATCTCCTGAAGTGTAGTGCGTATCCGGATTGTTGTCTGTCATCAGCTTGCACAGAAGAGTACCTGAATTGCCGAACGAACTTATGCCTTTGTATGAAGCTGGTCTTTCCCCGGAGATCTTTTCAAAGAAACCGCTTCCCATATCGTCCATCGCATATTCATAGAACGGCTGGAGCTTCATTGTACCGGATTTGTGTGCCTCGAAGTCTTTTACGTCCTTCTCGCTCATCAGGTTGTCTACATATCTGCTCCAGAAGTTTCCGTCGTCTCCGTTTTTGTACATGTCTATGAGCTCAAGTGCTTTGCGGCATCTTGTGCCGAGCTTTCCGAATTCGGCCAGCCATGGACGCAGCTCTTCCAGCAATATGCTGTTGTCGCATCCGTACTCCAGCTCCGAAGGGACATTTTCTATCCTTATGCATTCTTTCATAAGTGCGTTGAACTGGCTCTGAGTATAGTCGTCCACCCTGAATGTCACTGTCTCCCAGGATTCGTCCCTGCGGTAGCCTGATTCTGTGTCGCAGGAATGGATCGCGAATGTACGGTATGCGTCGGACGCCTCCGGCACAAGCCTTTCTATGCCTCTTTCCCAGCTGTCTGCAGGATTGTATGCCTCTATGTTCCAGGTATAGTCGGCTACGCTGTACAAGGCAAGTTTTGAGGCCTCTCCGTGTTCCATAGGATTGCTCACGAATCCGCACAGGTCATCCGATGTCAGTGATGTCTCAAGTCCGTACACCGGTCCCTGCATTATTATATGACGTGCGTAGTCTGTCACAGGATAGTTCCACCAGTAGAAGGCAGGCCTGCGGATCCGTGAATTTACCCATTCCAATGTCTCCTCTGTGAGGTCGCTGCAGACCACGTCTCCGGTCCAGAATACCTTTACGCTCGGATCAAGACTTCTTCCGTATATGCTCAGACTGCCTTCCGGTGTGGGGTTGGCCCATAGTTTTGAATAGTCCGTCGGGCAGACTGTCAATGAGGATACATCTCCTTTTTCTGTGACGAAATCATTCTGGAGCCTGTTGAGCAGGGCTGTCTGCTTTTCCGGATCTGTCCCTTCTCCGGATATGTCGTCAAAGAAGATGGCGAATGATCTGACTCCGAGGTCATACATCAGGTTGAATTTGTTGAGGAGATTCATATAGTCCTCCTCGTTCCATCTGATGTCCTGTCCCGGGTGTATGGCCCACACGAAATCTACATAGTTACGGTTGCAGGCGCGGACGAGTTCGCGGATATTTTCCGCTTCCTGCTCCGGATATGGAAGCCTCCAGTCCGGGCAGCTGTGGTAAGGGTCGTCCTTAGGACCGTACAGATATGTGTTCAGCTTGAACTTTCCATAGAAGTCTATCAGGGAAAGCCTTACCTTATGAGACCAAGGTGTCCCGTAGAATCCTTCTACGACACCTCTTACCGGAAGGTCCGGATAGTCATTTATTTTCATATACGGCAATATCCCGTATTTGGCAATAGGGCTTTCTATAAGCTGCTGCAATGTCTGAGTGCCGTAGAATGCTCCGCGCTCGTCATATCCTGTGATTGAGATTCCGTGCTTGTCTACGGTCAGGGAGTACGCGCCTGAAATTTCTTTGACACCGTTCTTTCTTGCCGCGGTCTCACCGAACTGTATGCTCAGGTCTGTGGTCTGCGGATCCTCCTTTCTGAACAGTGATGCCAGTGATCTGCGTCTGCTTTTGATTCTGACCCCTTTGGTTATGTCGATGCTGCTTGTGCGGCTTATTGTCATTTCCTGAGGCATCGGGTTTATTACAATTCCTTGGTGGTCAAGTTTTTCACCGGGGACTTTCTTTACCGTCTGTGACTCGGAACGCTGTGATGAAAGATCAAATTCCGCATCCTGTGCGATGGAAATGTTTCCGGCGAGAAAAACTGATGCCATTGTCGCCAATAGTTTGGTGTATCTGTTCATATTGTGGTTTTGGTTCAGGGTGCGCTGGACCCGGTTATGTTTAATATCGTCCAAAAGTAATTATAAAAAACAAGAAACAGAAACCTGTTCCTTATTCTTTGTGCATATTTGTGCTAAAGCACATATAAACGTCCTGGTCTCGGCAGAGGTGAAATTCATTTTGACTATATTTGCAGCGTAATTGATATGATTAGGGATGGAAGACTGGAAAGAAAGGACAGAAATGCTTGTCGGGGAGCGGATGCTCGGACATTTCGCTGATTCTGCGGTGGCCGTGATCGGTGTCGGAGGTGTCGGCGGATATGCGGCGGAGATGCTTGTACGTGCAGGAATAGGACATCTGCTGATACTTGACAGTGATGCGGTTTCGGTGAGCAACAAGAACAGGCAGCTTCTCGCTCTGGATTCTACAGTAGGGAAAAAGAAATGTGATGTGCTTTCCGCCCGTCTCAAGGATATAAACCCTGAATTGGACCTGATTGTCATCGACACTTATCTTGAAGCAGACAAGGTGGATGAAGTGCTCGGAGGATATAAACTTGATTTTCTTGTTGACGCCATCGACACTCTTGCCCCGAAGCTGGCGTTGATAAAATATTGTATGGACAATTCGATTCCCCACGTGTCGGCTATGGGGGCCGGAGCGAAATTCGATGCCACAAAGATAAGGATAGCCGACATATCCAAATCATATAACTGCCCTCTTGCATATATAGTCCGCAAGAAATTGAGATATATGGGCATAAGCAAGGGCTTCAAGGTGGTCTTTTCTGAAGAGCTTCCTGACAGGGAAGCGATTGTTCCCTGCGAGGACCGGAACAAGAAATCGCAGGTAGGGACAATTTCGTATCTTCCTGCTGTATTCGGATGTGCGTGTGCGCAAGTGGCTATAGAATTTTTGATGGAGAACTGATTTTTATTAAATTTGCACGCATTTGTTCCGGATGTTTGTCCGCGGCATAATAAAATGATAATTAAACCTTTTGCAAATGGCTGAATATAAAGTTGTTGAGGTTTTGACGAAAAAAGATCTCAAGAAATTTGTCACTTTCCCGGATGAACTCTACAAGGATTGTCCGCAATATGTGCCTGCTCTTCATTCGGATCAGATCAGGTCTCTGACAACTGTATCTACAGCAAAATACTGTCCTCACCGTATGTGGATGGTGATGGACGGGAAAAAGGTTGTCGGACGTATATGTGCAATGATCAATCCGCGTTATAATGAACTTTATGACAAGAAGAGGGTTCGTTTCGGATGGTTTGACACAATAAATGACATTGAAGTGGCAGGGATTCTTCTCGGTACGGCTGAGTCCTGGGCCAGGGAGAACGGTATGACGGAAGTGCATGGGCCTCTCTATTACAATACGCTCGGCAAGCAGGGTATGCTGGTCGAGGGGTTTGAGAATGTCCCTCCTTTCAACTGCTATTACAATTTCCCTTATTATAATGACCTCGTGACAGCTTTGGGATATACGAAGGAGTGCGACTGGCTGCAGTATAAGATGGCTGCGGACCAGGAAGTGCCGGACAAGATGAAAAACATCGCCAAAAGGCTGATGGAGAGATACAAGCTTGTCGAGGGGGATATAAGCAGCCTTAAGCACGACAGGGAGCTTGTGAGGAAATTCTTCAAGATGTACAATGAGAGCTTTATCGGAAATGTCTACAACTTCATTCCTTTTACTGACGAGGAAATAGAGGAGGAGGCCGACCAGACCATAGGGCTTCTTGACAAGAGACTCTGCTGTTTCCTTCTTGACCCTGATGGTGAAGTCGCGGCATTCGGAATATCGTTCCCGTCAATTTCAAAGGCTTTGCAGAAGGCCAAGGGGTCGATGTGGCCTTTCGGATGGATTCATTTCCTCAAGGCGTTGAAAGAGTTCGATACTATCGACCTTATGCTCAACGGAGCTTCACCGAAATGGCAGAATACAGGAGTGTCGTCCATCTATCATTGTATAATGGCTGACAAATACAAGGCCAGCGGAGTCAGATGGGCTATAGCCAATCCACAGATCGAGACCAACAGCGCGGTTAATGTCTGGGATCGCTATGAGCACGAGCTTTATATGCGCAGAAGGTGCTATGTGAAAGAACTTTAATGTTTTATAATTAAGATAATGACGCCGTTGAAGGCGAAATACAATATTGTTTATGGCAGAAAATTCACTTTTGGAAAAAGTCCTCGGACTTCAGGAAAAATATAATTCGCTTCAGGAGCAGTTGTCAAGTCCTGAAGTGATATCGGATATGAAGAAATTCGTCCAGCTCAACAAGGAGTACAAGGAGCTTGCGCCTATCATAAAGGCAGGTAACGAGTACAAGAAACTTGTCGAGGACTATGAGATGGCGAAAGATATAATAGCCAACGAGAAGGATGAGGAACTCCGTGAGATGGCAAAGGAGGAGATTGCGGAGATCGAGCCGAAACTTCCTGATATGGAGCAGAATATCAAACTGCTTCTTATTCCTGCCGATCCTCAGGACAGCAAGAATGCCATCCTTGAGATACGTGGTGGTTCCGGCGGTGACGAGGCGGCTATATTTGCCGGTGACCTTTTCCGTATGTACTCCAAATATTTTGAACGCCGCGGATGGAAACTGGAGGTTACAAACCAGTCCGAGGGTGCTGCAGGAGGATTCAAGGAGCTTATATGCAAGGTGTCCGGAGACGGGGTCTACGGTATCCTCAAATATGAGTCCGGCGTGCACCGTGTCCAGCGTGTGCCCCAGACCGAGACTCAGGGCCGTGTACATACTTCCGCAGCTTCGGTTGCTGTGCTTCCTGAGGCGGATGAGTTTGACATTGAGTTGAATATGAATGATATACGTAAGGATACCTTCTGCTCTTCAGGCCCTGGAGGACAGTCGGTGAACACTACGTATTCGGCTATACGTCTTACCCATATCCCGTCAGGTATTGTGGTGCAGTGCCAGGATGAGAAGTCCCAGCTCAAAAACTTCGACAAGGCTCTTGCCGAACTGCGTACCAGACTCTACAATATGGAGTACGAGAAATATCTCAATGAGATTTCCGCAAAGCGTAAGACTATGGTTTCTACTGGAGACCGCTCTGCGAAGATCCGTACATACAACTATCCGCAGTCACGTGTGACCGACCATCGTATCAACTATACGATGTATAATCTTCCTGTCTTTATGGACGGTGATATACAGGAGGTTCTGGACCAGCTGCAGATTGCGGAGAATGCGGAACGTCTCAAAGCGGCCGAATAGTTTTTTGACGGCAGGCTTTGTCTTTTGACAAGATTGTGTTTGTTTGAAGTATCGGGTATTGTCCTCTTGGGGATGCAAAGGGTTGTGAGAGATTCACGGCACGCCCGTATGCTTCAATGCAGCACTTTGAAACATACGGGTGTGCTTGGTAACCACCCTTTATAATTAAAACAAGATATATGAAAACAAACAATCTCTCCGGAGGACAGCACGCTATGCTGTCCGTACCGTTTATGCTGATGGCGATTATTTTCAACGTCTGCCTTATAGCATCCAACCTTTTTGAAACCAAACTGTTTATGGCAGGCCCCGTCGCATTGACTGGCGGTGTCATAATCTTCCCCGTATCCTACATCATCAACGACTGTCTTGTCGAAGTATGGGGATACCGCAAGGCCCGCCTTGTAATCTGGACCGGTTTCGCAATGAATTTTTTTGTCGTAGCTATGGCTCAGATAGTCAGACTGTTGCCGGCGGCCCCGTTTTGGGATGGAGGCCCTCACTTTGACTATATATTCGCTATGGCACCGCGCGTGACCCTTGCCTCTCTGCTTGCATTTCTTTCTGGCTCTACAGTAAACGCCTGGATTATGAGCAGAATGAAAGTAGCATCAAAAGGGAAGCGTTTTTCCGTACGTGCGATCGTATCTTCGATAGGCGGTGAAACTGTGGATTCCATTATTTTCTTCCCGATTGCTTTCTGGGGAATAGGAATCACAGAAATGCTTACACTGATGGCTACCCAGATTGTCCTCAAGACTCTTTATGAAGTGATTATCCTGCCTGTCACCAATATTGTGGTGAAAAAAGTAAAAGAATATGAAGGGACGGATACTTTTGATGAAAATATCTCATACAACCCGTTCCGTATATCCGACATCTGATATCTGTGCATTATGAACAATAAGGAAGCTCTCGTCGTATTCAGTGGCGGGCAGGATTCGACGACCTGCCTGTTCTGGGCTTTGAAGCACTTTGAGAAAGTGCATACGATAACATTTTATTATGGCCAGAAACACAGCCTTGAAATAGAAATGGCCAGAAGTATAGCGGAGGATGCCGGTGTGGATTTTCACCTTGAGGATGTTTCCTTTATCGGAAGCCTCGGGTCTAACTCTTTGACGGATACTTCGATCGTAATGGACAGCGAGAAACCGTCCGATACTTTTCCTAATACTTTTGTCCCTGGAAGGAATCTGTTCTTTCTCAGCATAGCTGCCGTGTATGCCAGGGAAAGAGGCATAAGACATATCGTTACAGGTGTCTCGCAGACGGATTTCAGCGGATATCCGGATTGCAGGGATGCCTTTGTGAAATCGTTGAATGTCACGTTGAACCTTGCTATGGATGACCAGTTTGTCATCCACACTCCTCTTATGTGGCTTGACAAGGCGCAGACCTGGGAGATGGCGGACCGGCTCGGAGTGCTTGAGCTTGTGCGCCGGAAGACATTGACCTGCTATAACGGGATTCCCGGGGATGGATGCGGACATTGCCCTGCCTGCCGTCTCAGGAATGACGGTCTGGACAGATATATCAATTCAGTGGAATACAGAAAGCTCATCTGAGAAAGATGCAGTATTATAAAGCAATAATAAAAGACATCAATATGGATAACAGAGAAACGGAAGGACTGAAATCCCTCGGAAAAAAGACGGAATACAAGAGTGACTATGCTCCTGAAGTCCTGGAGACATTTGTCAACAGGCATCAGGACAATGATTATTGGGTCCGGTTCAATTGTCCGGAATTCACAAGCTTGTGCCCGATTACCGGACAGCCTGACTTCGCGGAGATAAGGATAAGCTATGTACCTGATATCAGGATGGTTGAAAGCAAAAGCCTTAAGCTTTATCTTTTCAGTTTCCGCAACCACGGGGATTTTCACGAGGATTGTGTCAACAAGATAATGAAGGACCTCATCAGGCTTATGGACCCGAAATATATCGAAGTTACAGGCATTTTCACGCCGCGCGGAGGCATTTCAATCTATCCGTACGCAAATTACGGCCGTCCTGGCACTGAGTGGGAAACTCTTGCAAAGCAAAGATTCGCCTCCCGCGAATAACAAATGACCTACGGGCGAGGCAATCCCTTTGAGTGCGTTTACGTCCGAGTCGGTCAATAAATAACGGATCTTTTATTGTAGACACTGTCATCAATGTTCAAGAAGCATACAAAACACGAGCAGGGATGTGTTTTGTAATGTCTTGACAGTCAGGTCTATAAGAAAATGAGCCCTGCTTTGCCCCCTTAAAAACATAGGGGCAAAGCAGGGTCTGATTTTATATATCATTGATAATGTTATACTTACGTGAAAGCTCCCTGCTCGTGATTTGCATCCATAAAAGCTGTCTACATTCTTTTAGGAGGTGAGTACACTGATTGATATTTTCGTTTGAAATTCTTGTGGTTGCCCTTGACGAATCTGACATATGGAGATATGTCGATATCTGTGGAATCTTTCGCATCTGTCTGAAAAAAGAAAATAAAATCGTAATCAATACTCAATTATTGGTCTTGTTTCTGTCATTCTAGGAATTTTCTTTGTTCTCACTCAATCGCAAAGTTAAGGTTCAGAGACCTTTTCTTTGCTCACGCTCGGCAAAATGAGCAAGCTCATTCTGCTCTCACTCAATCGCAAAGTTAACAGGATTATTGGAACAGAATGAGCATTTATTGTAGATTGAAAATCTAAAATAGACAAATGTTTGTATGGCATTCATATTGCTCTTGCTCCTATCCTGAAAATGACAACACTATGGAGGCCTCTTAATGCTGTCAGGGTCAAGAACAAAACAAACTACTTGAAATGCCTTTATGGCTCCTGCCATTCTGTTCAGACCATACAGCCTGATAAGAGACAAGATCCTGATACAAATCAAGCAGGCAAATTCAAAACAAATGAAAAAAAGCGCAAAAGCAAGCTTGATGACATTTGTCATTTTTGCTTCCGGCAGCATAGGCTGCTTTGGGCAGATGAATGTAACATCTCCCTCCGCGACGGAATTCGTCAGATACGAACGTATTCCTGTCAGCTATTTCAACGGATTGCCTTCCATAGACATCCCGCTCTACACCTTGGAATACAAGGATCTGAACCTTCCGCTCCATCTTTCATATTATGCCTCAGGAATCCAGCTCAACCAGTATCCGACAATGGCCGGTCTCGGATGGAATCTGAATGCAGGAGGCTGCATCACAAGAGTCGTAAACGGAATACACGACGAGACATCCCTAAAAGATATCCGGGATCAGACAGGATATGGACATGTTGGTATGAATCCCGGTTATTACTTCTGTTCCCAGTATATGGACGGGAATGACTGGGCGTCTGAAGATCGGCTTGTTGAATATGTAAACGCTTCAATGGATGTAAACTATGACTCACAACCTGATGAGTTCGTAATCAATGCATACGGGGTGAGCGGAAGTGTCTATTTCTATAGGGACAAAGACGACAAAGTAAAGAGCAAAGTCAGGAGCAACAACGGTGAATCGTTCATTGTTGATCCTCCTGTCGTTGTACAGAACCCGCAAGGCATCGAGTTTAAAGGGGGCTCAGAAAAACCTTTGAAAGCATATCGTGTCTATGAACTTTTCTATCAGTTTACTGTAACCAAAAACGATGGGACAAAACTGATATTCGGTGGAGATTACAATTGCATTGAATTTTACACGGAGAGGAATTTCAATTTAAGCCCTTTCAATAAAGTATACCCATATATGAAAACGTGGCCTTCAGCCTGGATGCTTAAAGAAGTAATATCACCAGACGGGAATAAGATAACCTTCACATACCAGAGAGACGGCAATCCCATAATCATAAGCGATGTAAGAACTGATCTCGCCACATATTCACCTGACGGCAACCAGGCGGTCTTGCCATCACAGGACCCAGACCGCGGAATATCATTCATTGTACAGCATCCCGTGTATCCGCAGCTGATATCCGTTGATAACGGACCGTCTATAGACTTTATGATATTACGGAGCAACGGACTCAGCACTGTAGGGACAAATTTTGAAAGATGGATGCAATATTATGGATTTTCTGACCATATGCTCGATCCTGTATGCTATAACGCGAACAGCGGATCCTACAAAACTCCATACGCACCTCAAAACTATTCGATGAAGCTGTACAGGATAGATGTGAGATATAAAGAAAATCTTTTGCGCTCATTCACTTTTTCATACAAAGAGAATAAAGACGAGCGCATTAAGCTGCAAACCATAAATACATATGACAGCAAAGGGAGATACACGGACAGGTACAGTCTGAAATACAACAGTATGAATCTTCCTCCATACAACTCGACAGTCACGGACAACTGGGGGTACTGGAACAATAAAGACTACCGCAAGACAAGCATCGGAAAAGATTTTTTTGAATACCGGTCCGCAAACGAGACATATACTGAAGCCGAAGTTCTGACTGAGATTACATATCCGACAGGAGGGCACGCATTGTTTGAATATGAACTGAACGACTATTCGCTTGTTGCCACGCAGGCACCGGACTTCAAGATTCTCAGTCAAAGCGGAAAAGCAGGAGGTCTAAGGATAAAAAACATCATATACACGACAGATACGACCTCATATACTCATTCTTTTGAATACATAAATGAAGACGGGTCCTCATCAGGAATACTCTCCGGAATTCCGGTTTATATTGCACAAGGGGACAACTATTACAGCTATGATTATTCCACCTGGCAAGGACTTGTGCATTTTCACGACAAGGCGGAAGTTCATCAGAGTTATAAGATGTGGTCAGAAGCATACATCAACGCCTTGGGACTGACCACGGGGAATTATGTGACATACAGCAGGGTGCTTGAATCCGTCGGCAAGGACAAACCTCTCGTCAAAGAATACCGGTACACCAACCACAACAACTGGCCGGATACGGCAGACTTCAAGATGCTCACCAATATCGACAATGTGTCTCTTGACAACAAATTCACCTCACGTGCACTGATGAGAGGCCTTCTCACAGACGAAATCTGGTACAACGACGGTAAAAAAGTCAAGGAAATCAACATAAGCTACAACAGCAGTCCTGCACGATTTGATGATTATGCAAAAAGCATTGAAAAATTCACTGTCCCGGGCCTTCCTGGCAATCTTATCAGAGTGGATTTTATAAGATATGCACCTTTCAAGACACTGACATTCTATCCATATATAGAAAGCAGGACAGAGACACTCTATGACCCTTCCGGACAGACTGTGATGTCATCCATAACAGAAGATTTCACATACAACGGGAATCTGATGCCAAAGACCGTGACAAAGAATATGTCCACCCGAAGTACCCAAAAGATAAGCATCACATATCCTGACGATTATCAGACCGGCATATTCAAAGAAATGGTCAGACAAGGAAGGGTGTCCAGTCCTGTAGAAATTGTCACTTATACGAACGGCAAGGTCACCGGAGGTAAACTGACTGAATACAAACAGAATAATTCCATCATAATCCCATATGTGACATGGCGTCTCGGGCTTACGGAAAGCATAGACAGCAGCATCTTCACCCGTTACAGCGGATACGTCAAAGACAGCAGGTATTATCTTGACAATGAAATCGTCCAAAGCGACAGCTACGGCAACCCTCTGCTTATAAACAACGAAAACGGCATACCCGTCTCATATAAATGGGGATATTCTTCTACATATCCCACAGCTATAGTGTCCAATGCAGCAAATACATACAAAGTGCAAACCGTATGGGAGCCCGCTCTACAGCATATAAACATAAAATTGAATCCATCCGACCTGTCACAAAATGCACAGACAAAGACATTCAATTCATCCGAACAAGGGGATGTCAACATTACACTGGCCGGAGAGCTGGACTATGACTGGTATGTGTATGGCATTTTTGACGGACAGAAATTCAATCTTGTGGAAACACGCAGCAATCTCCCGCTTGTAGAGCCTTGGAACAGATATGAAGCGGCATACAAAGAGTCCATAACATTCAAAAATGTCCAGAAAGGATATCATACGCTGACTATACAAGGGTCAAATGCAAGAAAAAACAGCACAGTAACAAAAGACCGTATGGGAACTATGTCATTATCATACACAGGACAGGAATCACATATTGTCATCACAGGACAGGATGAGTTCTTCTATGAAGACTTTGAGTCAAGTACAGTAGGTTATCCTTTCGGATATCACAGTGACAGATGCTTTGTAGGGGAATACAACGTGCGTCTTAACGGCGATTCAGACCGCAGGTATATATTGGACTATCAGGTATATAAAAACGGACAATGGAAATACGTCAGAAAATATATGCCTGGGCGATCGTATGTCATTGACGAGGGACAGAACCCCATCGATGATATACGGGTAAGACCGGAAGACTCTGAAATAGAGACATATACCTGGTATCCGCTTATAGGGCTTCGCAGCCGTACTGACGGAGGTGGTGTCACCGGGTCCTATATATATGACGCAGACGGAAGACTTCAGGCAGTACGGGACAATTCAAATGATATTGTACATCAATATGGCTACCACTATGCAGGCAACAGGCCAAAGCCGGAACCGATGCCATACGGCAATGCACAGATTAGCATGACATTCAAAAGCAACCTATGCGACAAGTCAGAGGGGTATCTTCCTGTACCTGTAACATATACAGTACCGGCATACAGATACCGGTCCCATGAATCACAGTCCGAGGCGAACAGGATGGCATTTGATGATCTGATTGCCAATGGGCAGAAGTATGCTGACGAGCACGGACAATGCGAAGCCAATATAATGGTTTCAGTATACAATCCTACACAAGAGACATATACGCTTCATTATATATGGGGCCCGCAAGGCAATACTAAAAGGATTGAATTCACAATCCCGCCAGGAGAGTCAGGAAAGGCAGATGACAGCAATGATTTGAAACCTACGTTGATTTATGTCCCACGAAATCTCTACAAAACCGTATTCATTTTGAATTCCGATGGGGATGAAGTCCCGTTCAAAGCCGAATCCGGCTATGATTTCACATTCGACTATACCGATGAATACTACGAGAGTCACACTGACACTTATTTTATACTTCAATAAACATTTGAAATTATGAAAACCACATATAGACTCATATTGCCCGTGCTGGCGATATGCCTATTCCATACGGCTGATATTTCTGCACAACAGCCTGACTACACCCGCAATTTCACAACTGTTACAACGGTGCTGACAGCGGGAGCAAAAGACACGGCAGCGGTCAACGCACTGCCAAACACAGCGGCCGCCAGGACAGTGACATATTACGACGGACTCGGATTCCCATCCCAGATCATTTCGGAAGGTGCCATACAAGGCGGACTGCACGATCTGATTACACACAAAGAATACGACCGGTATATGCGTGAGAGCAGAATATTTCTCCCGTATGCAGATATGTCAGCATCCGGAGCCAATTTCCGCCCAAATGCAGAAAAGGCTACAATAGACTTCTATTCATCACAGGCTCTGACCGGAATGAGCCCCGATCCAGCCCCGTACTCTGTGACCGTCTATGAGAACAGCCTCCTTGACAGAGTTCTGGAACAGGGCTTTCCCGGAACTGTATGGCAGCCTGCCGCCGAGAGGACCGACACATCCGGACGTACCTCCGTAAACGGATACGGGACCTGCAGGCTTCTGTTGTTTTCCGGTGTAAAGAACTGGGCCGTCACAGGCTCAGGAATTACACGCAAAAGCTATTATAGTCCAGGGAAGCTCGTCAGGCGGACATATAGAGATGAAGACTGGACTTCCGGATACAATGGTACTGTCGATGTATATACAGACTACAACGACAATACTGTGCTTGAAAGAAGATGGATCATTGAGGAAGGAAAGGATAAGCCCCTTGACACGTACTATGTATATGACGAACTCGAAAGGCTCAGATATGTGCTGCCTCCGGCACTGTCAGAATCCCTGGCCAACAAAATCAATGTGGACGAAAATGATCCTGATATGCTCTTATATGCGTATGTCTACCATTACAACAACAGAGGAGAATGCTGCTGGAAACGTCTTCCCGGTTGCGGACCTGTCAGTATGCTATATGACGGACACAGCCGTATGGTACTCAGTCAGGACGGAAATCTTGCAGAGGAAGACAAATGGACCGCATACTGGTACGACGGTCTTGGAAGGCCTGCTGTAATTGCGAAATGTCCGCTGCCTTATTCTGGAGACATCTCCAAGACTGAATTCACTGCAGTATATTCCGGAGAAGAAGGACAGGCAGGAGGGTATGTCCTCTCTCCTCCGCTGCCGGATGGCTCTATTATGCAGAATGTCATCTATTATGACAGCTACGACTTCATAAAATACGCTCCTCAGGAGTGTCGTGACAGTCTGAAGGCATACGATCCTCCTGTCATTGATCTTCCACCAAGACCATACGTGAAGGTTTCGGTAAAAGACAGCAAGGAGAAGCCCGTTCCTGTACCGATACGCCCCATACAGACCTCTCGGCATGACAGGTTTGGCGCAGGAAGAGTCACAGGACGCATTGTGTGGACTTCCGATCCTGAACTGTCCCCGCTTTATTCATCATATTACTATGACGAACGCGGAGATATTTTCCAGTCCCATTCGCAGAACCACCTTGGAGGCTGGGAGACAGTAAAGACCAAATATTCGTTTACACGCCAGCCTGTGAACAGAGTGCTGTTTCATTCCACGGGAAACACGGTTGTGACTGAAGCTTATACATACACATACGATAATATGGACCGGCTGCTGAAAGTTATCCACAGACTTGGCGACGGTGAAGAAGTCATCCTTGCAGACAACCGGTACGACCTCCTCGGAAGACTTGCATCAGATGCAAGGAACGGCAACGGTAAGCTGATGACAGAATACTCATACAATATACGCCAGTGGATCACAAAAAAGGAGAGCAAATCTTTCTGCGAAAACCTGTTCTACAATGATATTCCGGCAGGAGACACAGATGCGGTGCCGAGATATGCAGGCGGCATATCGTCGTACACCTGGAAATATGGAGGAACCGGCATCAATGGCTGCAACTTTTTCTATGACGGACTCAGAAGGCTCACGGAAGCGACCGTCTGCAACGATGTGAATGTCCACGGACCATTCAGTACCTCATATACTTACGACAGTCAAGGCAATATAACCCGAATGACAAGAGGGAGCAGGGCAGATTCCGGAGGTTCCGCCTCCGTCTTCAATATGGAATACAACGGCAACCGTCTCTCAGGAATGACACGTAGCGGTAAGTCTACAGCTCAAATCCTGACACCTGACAATAGTCCTGACGTAACAGCACAGTATGAATACGATGCCAACGGCAATATGACCAGAGATATCAACAATGGTATCGCAATGATATCATATAATGTTCTCAACCTCCCTGACAGGGTTACGGCAATTGACGGCAACCTTAACATAACCTCACAATACCTCTACAGCTGCGACGGGGAAAAGATGCAGGTCAGAACGGAATGCCCTGACGGCAATATATCCATCACCGACTATTGCTCCAACCTGGTCTACAGGGACGGGACACTGGAAAGAATCATTGTCGACGGAGGATATATAGAGGACGGCAGGTACAGATTCTTCGTCACAGACCACTTGGGAAGTGTCCGGGCAGTCACCGATACCGATGGCAACGAACTGCAGACGCTTGACTACTATCCTTATGGACAGGTTACAGAGAAGAGCGGAAGCAGTTCCGGATATGCCCTGAACAACATTGCGGACTCGCTTGACGACGTCTCCCAGCCATACCGGTTCAACGGCAAGGAGTCACAGGAGTTCGCCTGGATTCCATACCTTGACTACGGGGCAAGGTTCTATAGCCCGGACGCGACAAGATGGACCACAATGGACCCGCTTGCAGAAAAATACTATTTTATCAGTCCATACGCATTCTGTTCCAATAATCCTGTTAACTTTGTTGATATGGACGGGATGGATATATGGAATGTTTATGAAAACGGAAACATAGAATGGATTAAGCAGAGTAAAAGAGATATAGTAAGAACGATAGATGCAAATGGTGATATTGTCAATCGCAAATCTTTTAAAAAATCTGATCTTTTAAAAGGGACGCTTGGTATTGGTGACAAGAGTTATGATTACTTTACAGTTTCGGATGCACGCATCGCTAAAAAATTGTTTGAATTTATTGCAACTCCTTCAAGTTGGGGGAAAAACAATAATACTAAAGATAAACAATCCATTGTGGAAAGTTCTGTCATATATACGAGTATAGGGAGTGCTGTTCTTATTGGCGAAAAAGGGGCAACACCTACGACAACCTTATCTTTGGAATATATTAATAAAGGGGCTGTTTTTACACGCATTGACCATGTACATCCAAACAATGAACCTGTGCCATCAGGAACAGGGGATAAAACTGCGGATATAGCTGTAATTTATTATTTGGAGAAGCACGGCATTCAATTCTCAACTCCAGAATGGGATAGGTATCATATATTTACTCCAATAGATAAGCAATACCACGCGTATGATTATTATACAACAGATATGATACAGCCAGTAGTGTTTTCAGTTAAAAGAAACAAAAGAAGGTAAATATGTTACAGATTATGTATTATGCGAGTCTCTGTTTGTTGTTGATCAGTGGCACAAAATATAATGAGGATCACAATGTAATCATTGTTGACACTCTGCCAAAAGTGGAATGCATCAATAAGATTCTTGATGATGAGATCAAATACTATTTGTCTCAGCAGAGAGAAACAAAATACGAGCGTTACTGGAATCTTATTATCGGACTGGAGTATGATATGTATGATGTTCCCGTACTATATAAGTGCGACATACACAATACGCCGAATTATATACCTGACAAAGGGATTGCATATATGCAGTATGGACACGACATCATAGTAATCATAGACAGTATCAATGAGTTAATATTCAAAGAGG
>ERZ777306.2126-NODE-2126-length-26733-cov-5.490629_pt1 | contig 26733 bp, 20 predicted proteins | sample MGYA00374966_ERZ777306 | MGnify/ENA primary metagenome ERZ777306 (study PRJEB29329, sample SAMN06343882) | mouse gut metagenome | isolation source: Mouse cecum | place: Austria: Vienna | collected 2014-11-15 ...
CCCCTTTGTTTATAGTCCACGCACGACATTCATCCGCACCGGCAGTAAAGAATGTCTGCAGATTAAGAAGAGAATATGCACTCTGGATAAGTCTCACGACTCCCGACTCCTCAAGCCCCATCTCTTCCAGAAACATCTGCCTTTCCTCGTATGTCTCAAATTCAGCTATATCAGACTCTATCTTTGCGGCAATCACAAGTATTTCAGCATTCTCATCCTTTACAGCCTCACGTACCTTCTCCACATATTCATTCCCTTTCGCCGCAGACGACTCGTCAACGTTGCATACATACATGATAGGCTTGTTGGTAAGCAGGAATAGTTCCTTTGCAAGCTGCTGGTCTTCAGGATTGTCAAGTTCAACAGTCCTGCAGGATTTACCCTGCTCAAGCACAGCCTTATATTTCAAAAGCAGTTCAAACAGCCTTTTCGCACTCTTGTCTCCTCCTGCCTGAGCCTGTTTCTGTACTTTTGCAAGGCGGTTTTCAACCGTTTCAAGATCTTTCAGCTGAAGCTCCATATCAATGACTTCCTTGTCCCTGACAGGATCCACACTGCCGTCTACGTGCACTATATTCGGATCATCAAAGCACCGCAGCACGTGAAGAATTGCATCAGTCTCACGGATATTCGCAAGAAACTGGTTGCCGAGGCCTTCTCCCCTGCTCGCTCCTTTCACAAGACCGGCTATATCCACTATTTCGACTGTTGCAGGCACCACACGTTTAGGATTGCACAGCTTTTCAAGTTCTTCAAGACGTTTGTCAGGTACTATCGTCGAACCTATATTAGGTTCTATGGTACAGAAAGGAAAATTCGCGCTCTGTGCTTTTCCTGAACTGACACAGTTGAAAAGTGTAGATTTTCCTACATTCGGAAGCCCCACTATACCGCATTTCAATGACATAATATTCTATTTTAAAATTTTACAGTATGATTTTCTGAAAGACAGGCCGCAAATTTAAGAATTTTCTCTTTTTTATATGTAATTTTTCTTTTTCTGAAGATGTTTTATAACAGAAATGACAATATTGCCACCTGTTGTGCAGACATTGAAAAATATGAAGGGAATTATATATTCAGCAATTCTGATACTGCTCCATACAGCAGCCTCAGCACAGGAAGGAAATGAAAAGGAAAACATCGTGATGTTCTGGAACATTGAAAATTTCTTCGACTTCAAAGACGAAGGAAAAAACGACAGTGACAGGGAATTCTCACCGGAAGGCGAAAGGAGATGGACCGGAAGCAGATTCTATGCAAAGTGCAATGCCATAGCAAAGACAGTCTTATGGATAAAGGACATATACGGCAATATTCCGGATGTGGCAGGATTCGCGGAAGTGGAAAACCTGTTTGTATTGAAATCAATAATAAATTCCGGACCGTTGAAAAAATCAGACTACAGGATTGTACATTATGATTCATCCGACCCCAGAGGAATAGATGTAGCGCTTATATACAGGAATGACATATTTGAAAAAACAGCTTCAAAACCGTGCAGAATAACCAATTCTTCAGGCGATCCGGCAAATACCAGGGATATTCTGTGCGTAACACTTAAAAACCGAAAAACAGGACATTTGACGGCATTTATAGTAAACCATCATCCATCCAAATTCAGCGGCGCATCATCATCCAGACCAAAGAGGGAAACAGCAATGAGACGGCTCAAAAGCATTTGTGATTCCATAAGGTCGGAATACACAGGAATCGATATAATAGCAATGGGAGATTTCAATGACACGCCGGACAACGGGCTTTTTTCAATACTGGAGGACAATATGACAAATATGTCTTCGGAACTGTACAGCAAAGGAGAGGGAACCATAAGATACAAAGGCAGATGGGATCTCATAGATATGTTCATAGTGTCCAATCAGCTTGAAGGACATTGCAGAATGTCGATATTGTATCCTCCTTTTCTTATGACCGCAGACAGGACATACGGAGGATTGAAACCTCTCAGGACATATTCAGGACCAAAGTATGAAGGAGGAGTCAGCGACCATTGCCCCATAATACTGAAAATCGGCCTGACTGAACAACAGCCAGGCCGATCACATATTCTGTCAGAACCGTCCTTTTAGAAGAAACGAGCCCTGTTGTCCTTTACATCAGCATCATCGAGCATCACAGGCATAAGCATCTGGAGACTGTACTGTGACATCTGTGAATCACGTGCCTTTGCATCATCCTCAGTGAAGAACGCACCTGTATCGTGACCTGTCACCTTATATACATACACTCCGATATTTCCTGCAAGAGGCTTGCTTATCACGCCAGGCTCAGCCACTGAAACAGCTCCGATGAACTTAGGGTCAAGTCCCTGTGAAGTAAGTGAAGCGAAAGTGATATTGTCCTTGGTGCTTACAGTGGTACCGAGAGCCTCTGCGATTGCAGACATACTTCCGAGACCTTCTATCTTTTCAGCAACCTCAGCCGCTTTCTTTTCGCCCAATTTCTCAGCATAAATGATATTTCTGATACGCGGAGCGACCTCTGCAACAGTTGCATATCCCTCTTTGTGAATATCCTTTACAGCTACGACAAAGAAATAGTTGTTGTTTACTGTGATGATATTCGAAACCTTTCCTTTCTTGGCGTCAAATGCCCATCTTGTAATCTCCTTGGTATGGTCAATAGAACCGAGACGGTCAGTACCCTCAAGCATTCTGTTTACAGGGTGAGCATAAAGACCCTCCTCAGCAACAGCATTTTTGAATGATTCGTACTTTCCTGCAGCCTTGGTAGCAAGTACATTGGCTTTTGAATAATAGTCATTGTATGTAGCCTTGCTTGCAATGATTGATTTTTCAAGTATAGCCACCTGCTTCTTCTCAATAGGAGCTGTCTTGCGAGTAACCTCGACTATATGAGTACCATACTGAGTATCAAGAGTATAAATTTCACCGGTCTTGGCAGTCATTACCGATTCCATACCAGGAATCATATAATTCTGAGTCATCCAGCCTATATCACCTCTTTCAGGAGCATTCGTGTTCTGGTCAGCTGAATAGAGTGCCGCAACATTCGCAAACTTGTCAGTACCTTTCTTAAGTACAGTCACAAGGCTGTCAGCAAGAGCTGCATCCTCTCCCTGAAGGAGAATATGTCTTACATACACTGAATCCGGAAGCATCTTGGTATCCATAACCTTAGCAGCATAGAAGACATTGTCTTTCTTGTATACAGGGGAAATATCACCTGTCTTTGAACTGAAGACGAATTTGTCAATATCAGAGAAAACAGTATTCAGCTCGCCTTTCTTGTAATAACGGTCAGAAAGCTGTCTTTCTGAATTCCTGAGAAGGAAACTCTTCATATTGTCAGTCTCGGCAAACTCATCGTGAAGTCCATTCACCTCGACAGTAGCAGCTGTAATATCAGCCTCAGAAGGTTCAACCTCAAATACAACATATTCAATATCCCTGCTTGCAGCCTGCTTGTAGAAATCCTTGTGTGACTTGTAATATTTCTTTATCTCGCTGTCAGAAACCACTATCGTAGTGTCCTGTGCATACCCGAAAGGAACCATTACAAATTCAACGTCAGTAGTATTGTTGTTGTCCTCTATCTTGTTTGTCATCATAAGAGGATTGGTAAAATTGCTCTGGGTGAACAGAGAACCGTATTTTGCATAATACTGCTGAGTGTATATAGTATTCTGGATATAGTCCCAATAGATTTTGAGATTACCTGTCTCATCATCGTGCATATTCTGCACAAAGCTTACGAGTCTTTCTTTTGAGAAGTTTCCGTTCTCGTCACAGAAAACAGGATTCTGTGCAATTATAGGGGAAACCATATCACCTGTAGTCAGGTTAAGCATTTCAGCCTCTCCTACCTCAATACCTGCAGCGCGTGCATTCTTGATGAAAAGATACCTGTCTACAAGAGACTGCCACGCAGCATTCCTTATCATTTCCTGCTGCTGCTCACTCTGAACGGCACCGCCGCTGATTATCTCATTGATTGTAGTAAATTCCTCTATATCATTCTGAAAGTCCTGATAAGATATGGATTTTCCGTTTATTTCTCCGACATCATATTTGGAAGACATCGAATCAGATACAGACTGGAGTGTATTCGGGTCTATAATGAATGACAACAGAGCCAATGCAATGACTACTGTGATTAAGACACCGAATTTAACGCGAATTTTTTCAAGAACCGCCATCTTTTTATGTAATTTTAATTATTAGCTTGTATATTATGGGCTGCGAAGATAACAATTTTCATCCAAAACACCACTATTTTTTTAGCAGCGGACCGATAAAATTGACCGAATCAATCAAAACCTCAGTACTGTCCTGAACTATGAAGGCAAAATTGTCAAAAGGATTCAAAATGATTGAGTTTCGTGCTCTCTGGTCAGATCTCATACCGTATCCCTGCATAAATCCCTGAGGTGAATGCAGCTTGACATAGCAGTCAGTGTAGATTTCCTCATTCTTACGGTCCCAATACAGGGTATCGGTCTCCATCACTTCCTGCTTTATTATGTTCTGGACCACCACATTTCCGAACGCCTCCCAACTCTCACGCCCGTCCTTGTATTTCAGATGCCTTGCATTGTCCGATGTTATCTCTGTCTCAAGCAGATTGTCCTCATTGTATCCGAAGACAGCTATACCTTTCGGAAAGAGTTCATAAGAGACCGTATCCGCTTCATAGCGTTCCATAAGTTCAGCTTCCATCCTCATCTGAAGACGTCCGTTTTCAGTCTGGACTATGAACATATCGTCTACTGTCTGTACCGGCACTGCTTCAAGGTCAAGTTTGCCTGTCGTATCAAGCTTACCTTTGCATGAATAAACTATGAAAGCAACCGCAATTGCGGTTGCTATCATCCTTATAGTATTTGCTTTATTGCCCAATTCCTGTTATTTCTGGGTTCTCACTGTCGTAGTGGCCCTCATACCGTTGCAGGAAACAGTGTATGACTGACCATCCTGAAGATCATACATAAATGCCTCGGCAGTCTGAGGGAAATATGTCCTGTACTGCGCGATCAATTTGTTTGCCTCATCAGTAAGAGCACTGTCAGCAGCCTTGGCCTTGTTCATATAATCAACTGCTACCCAATAAGGTGCCCTTGTCTCGATTTCATTTCCCTTACATACTGTAGAACCCCAGATGGTACCGGCAAGCATATATGCCTTTCCTACAGTACTGTTGTCTTTGTCAAGCTGTAAGGCTTTTGTCGCATAATCCAATGCTGCCATGTTCTTGCCGTTCTTGAAGCAGTATGCAGCAAGTTCAAAATAGAGATCAGCATCCTTGTCTTCATCTGATTCAGGATAATTGATGGCTTCCTGCATAAATGACACAGCCTCATCATAATTTCCCTGTGAGCTGTAAAGCCTGTAAAGGAAGTAAGCCGAATTGTATGAAGGATCAAGCTTGTGCATTGAAGTCGCAGCATTCACGAAAAGGTCATTGTCAGTACAATCATCCGCTGTGCTCATTATTCTTACTATATTGCTTACAAGCTCAACATCCTCAGGATTGGCTTCATATCTCGGAGTGAAAAGAGCTATCAGATTATCACAGCTTGCCACTTTGCTGGAAATGAAAATATTTTCAATATCTTTCCTGAGCTTATCTATAGTCTCATTCTGCTCCATCATACCAAGATAAGACATAGCTGTCTCATACTCATTGATAACCTCCTCAGATGAAAGCACCCCGTCCTTATAGAGAGCCACTGCCGCATTTAGCTGGAAAAGGAAAAGCTGAGGACGTGTCTTCTCTTTATTGGCCTTGATAATCTGGTCGAAACCCTCATAAAGCCTCTTGTTATCATTCTGGATATACTGGACCATATCCAATCCCTTGTTGTTGTATGCCGTAAGAGCATATTTAGGATAATACTCAGCCCTGAGATCGTGAAGCATCATAAGAGTATCGACAAGAGCCTCTTTGTAGATTGAATTGTTCCTGTTTTTATTGATAAGGTTCCTTACGAGCGCGGTACCGTCCACAATCATAGTCTGATTGGCAGTAGGAGGACAAAGCCTGAAAGCATTTCTCCAGTGAGGAATCGCCTCATCATAATTTTTCTGCTTGAAATATTCCTTGTAATAGGAAAGGTATTTGATACAATCAGCACTGTCAGCACCATACTTTCCCTGTGCTGAAAGCACATTGCAGTTGATCATCACAAAAACTGCAGTAAAGAACAAAATAGCAAGTCTTTTCATTATTCTAAATATTTTAATTATTCATAACGAGGTTTCTGGAACCATATATCGTGGATATTGAATCCGACTACGAACATCATATATCTCTCACGTACCATACCGGACTTAAGACTTCCGCGCTGTCCGAGGTCGACTCCCAATGAAATTCCGTTGTACCATCTGAACACAGGAAGAGTGACTCCCAACGTTACACCGACAGCATCGACCCTGTTGCCATAGTATCTGTAGTATGACTGGTCATAATATACTCCTGCACGGTATGCGCATTTGCGGAGATAGTATCTGATGTCATTCCTGTTTGGCACAATTTCAAAACCGGCCCTTATGGACTGTGAAGCGGATGCTGTAAATCCGTGTGTATCAAATCCTGTAGCAAGAGGATTTCCTATATTGGTATTTCTCCAGTCCGACCTGAGATAATCTACCTCGACGCTCCATTTGTCACCTCCCCTCAAAGAAATACCTACACCGAGTTCATCACCGAACTTAAGCCTCTCGCCATTGTTCATGACACTGTGAGAAATAGTATCACGTATACTTGAAAGCTCAGCGTATGTATATTTGGTAGTCCTTCCCTTCATATTGGTCTTCAACCTGTATGTCGCACCCAAAGTAAGGTTGACATTATTTCCGAGAGGCTGGTCATACTGAAGACCGAACTTGCCTGTCACACCACGTACAAGTATAGTAGAGCCTGTATTGACATCCCTTATTGAAGAATCAACATAGTCCATATACGAAGATTTGTCAAGGGTTCCGAAATAGTAGAGGAATTCCGCTCCCACGGACAATCTTTTCCAGAAAGTCACTCCGGCTCCTGCAAACAGCTGATATACGCTGCCCTCACCGTAATATGTCCTGTTTATGTTGTTGGTGTTTCCTATGATGTCCTTGTCAGTCTCGTAACTTGAATAATTGTATCCTACATCACTGAAAGGTGTTATACCGATCATAAACGCAGAAGACTTGTATATAGGGAAACTGATAATAAAATCAGAAATGTTGAAGATATTGTTTCCTGATCTGAGATTCTGTCCGTCAAGCCTCTGGTTGAATATGGTATTCTTCTGTGTAAGACCGAAATCAGCCATAAAGGAAGACGAGTCTATGGCGGTTATCGCAGCCGGATTAAGATAATTAATGAATCTTTTGTTTCTCGCCGCTATACCGACGCCTCCCATACTTTTATTGTAGGCAGTACCCTGTTTGTTTATATCACCTATACCGAACACAGTATAAGGGGAATACGCACCGTACGCACTGCCGCTCTGCGCATCTGCAAACACGCACAGGCACAGCGACACCACAACAAAAATTATTTTAATCAAGCTTTTTGTCATATTTATCAGCTATTAGAGCTAACCCTATCAAAACGAGGTTACAAACTACAAAGATGGAGTTTTTCATCCTTTTTGCAAAATAAATCGCATCTCCACCAGTAAAAACAACTATATTTTCCGGATTTTCACTTATATAGCCGTCTATTTCATATATCATTCCCTTGATTATCCCTGTACCTATGGAAGATACCACGGAAGAACCGTATTCATCAATGCAGTCAGGAGTATCAAGCAGAGGAAGACTTTTGGAATATCTGTTTATGGCTTTGAACCTCGTCCTGCATCCTACAGAAATATTTCCTCCTTTATATTTTCCGTCGGCACAGATGAAATCAACCGTAAGAGTTGTACCGAAATCGAATACGGTACATCCTCTCCCTTTGAAAAGATATCCTGACGCTATCACAGATGCAGCCCTGTCAGGGGTAAGACAGGAAGGGATACCATACTCTGAGAATATTTCAGAATGTCCGGAATCTATAACTACAAGTTTTTCACATTCCTTCTCAAGGACGGACATATTGCGCTGAGACAATTCCCTTACGGTAGATACCACCATAGTGTCCGGTTTTACTTTCGATGTAATGGAAAGGATAAAATCCATTATCCTTTCACCCTGGTACCTGAAAGTCTTTCCGAGAGTAACCTCATCTGTCCAAGCCGCTTTCAAAGCGGTATTGCCTATATCAATTACAAGATTAGCCACAACAATACTTCAATTTTCGCAAATACGAAAGTTAAATATCAATACTACAAACGTACAAAAATACAAATTATCATTGTAACTTCTTCAATATGGAATACGCTTTGGCTATACTGTCCACATTTTTGACGAAAATCCTGAGCTTGTCGTCATTCTGCTTCAGTTCAAACAAAGGAGCATTCTCATTAATAGCCTCAAGAATCTGCGAGAACTTTTTTGAGCGGTAATATTTCGACAGAGGATTTGATATGAAAAAGGCTATCATGACACCGTTCTTTATTATAACCTTCTCAAATCCAAGCTTTTCAGCAAGATGTCTTATTCTTACTATATCAAACAGCCTCTGTACCTCCTCAGGAAATTTACCGAAACGGTCAATCATCTTTGTCTTCATCACGTCAAGACTCCTGTCATCCGAAGTAGAATCAAGCTCTTTGTATATCCTTATCTTTTCTGCTGTTATGTCGATGTAGGAATCCGGTATAAGAGCTATCTGGTCTGTCTCTATAGTACAATCAGATATATAGGAATCATTTATATTCTTCGCCGTGATTCCCGTCTCCACACCGAGCTCCTCCATAGCTTCAGCCAATATCTTCTGATACGTTTCAAATCCCATATCGGATATGAATCCGCTCTGCTCCGCTCCGAGAAGATTGCCGGCTCCACGTATATCAAGGTCCTGCATAGCAATGTTGAAACCGCTTCCAAGATCTGAGAACGCTTCTATCGCCTTCAATCTGCGGCGGGCATCGTCAGTAATTGAAACCAGAGGAGGAACCACAAGATAACAGAACGCCCTTTTGTTCGAACGTCCTACCCTTCCGCGCAACTGGTGAAGATCGCTGAGACCTATATTCTGTGCCTGATTTATAATTATAGTATTGGCATTCGGGACATCAAGTCCGTTTTCTATAATCGTAGTACAGAGAAGCATATCATAGTCCCCGGCCATAAAGTCAAGAATTTTGTTTTCAAGAACTTTTGATTCCATCTGACCGTGCGCCATACATATTTTCATATCAGGTATGAGCCTCTGCAGAATATCCTGTATTGCAGGAAGTTCCTCAACCCTGTTGTGCACGAAAAAGACCTGGCCTCCCCTGTCAAGTTCATAATTGATGACATTTCTTATCACATCGTGGTCAAAAAGCATTATCTCGGTCTGGACAGGTATCCTGTTCGGAGGAGGAGTATTTATGATTGAAAGGTCTCTCGCTCCCAAAAGTGAAAACTGAAGTGTCCTCGGTATAGGCGTAGCCGTAAGGGTAAGAGTATCCACAGAAAGCTTGAGCTGCCTGAGCTTTTCTTTCGCTCCGACTCCGAACTTCTGTTCCTCATCTATGATCAGAAGTCCAAGATCCTTGAATTCAAATCCTTTTCCTATCAGCTTATGGGTACCTATCACAATATCAAGAGTACCTTTCTTAAGCCTGTTCTGTATATCGGCAATCTCCTTCGCTGTCCTGAGCCGGCTGACATAATCAATATTGCAAGGAAAATCCTTCAGTCTGCTTTTAAAGGTATTGAAATGCTGAAGTGACAAAATAGTAGTAGGCACAAGAACCGCGACCTGCTTGCTGTCCGCAACGGCCTTGAAAGCTGCACGTATGGCAACCTCAGTCTTTCCGAATCCCACATCTCCGCATACAAGCCTGTCCATAGGGCACTCATCCTCCATATCCCTTTTTACCGCAGTGATCGCCTTTTCCTGGTCAGGAGTATCCTCATACATAAATGAAGATTCCAGTTCCTGCTGAAGATATGAGTCCGGAGAATAGGCAAACCCTTTTGCAGCCTTTCTCTTTGCATAAAGCTGTATAAGTTCCTTGGCTATATCCTTGACCTTTGACTTTGCGTTGTTCTTAAGGTTCTGCCAAGTCTTTGAACCGAGCTTGTTTATCTTTGGAGGTTCGGAATCCTTTGACCTGTACCTTGATATCTTATGCAATGCGTGCACGGAGACGAATACCACATCATTGTCCCTGTAAATGAGCTTGACGACCTCGTTTACCCTCCCTTTGTCATCGCGCATCTTCACAAGACCTCCGAATATTCCGACACCGTGATTGATATGCACTATATAGTCTCCTATATTGAATGATGTAAGATCATTTATAGTGAGCTGCTCGCTCTTTTCCACAGTCCTTCTTATGCTTACCCTGTGGAAGCGGTCAAATATCTCATGATCGGAATAGCAGCATATCCTGTCATCATTGTCGATGAATCCGCTATGTATATTCTTTCCCTGCACGAATTTCGGGATAAGACCTCCGTTCTGGGAAAGAATCGACCTCAGCCTGTCAAGCTGGGACTCCTTCTCACCATAAATAAAGACTTCATATCCGCTCTCGATCCTTTTCCTTATATCTTCCGTAAGAAGTTCAAAATTCTTGTTGAATACAGGCTGGGGGGAAATATTGAACTTTACGGCTTCTTCATCCTGACTGTCAAGAGGAAGCTCCAGAAAGACTTTTCTGAATCTGTCCAGACTGCTGAAGAAATCCCTTTTTCTGTACATGTCCGAAGAATCCAGCCATACGACACAATTCTCTGGAAACATATCAGTAACAGGTATCTCATTGTCAGAATCTCCTGCAGAGACTATATCCTGACAGATATCCACCTCGCTCAGCTTCTCCTTTGAAAGCTGGGTATTGCAGTCGAATATATTTATGCTCTCGACTTCATCCCCGAAAAAGGATATACGGAAAGGATTGTTGAAAGAATATGAAAATATATCTATGATACCTCCACGCAAAGCAAACTGACCAGGCTCGGAAACAAAGTCCACTTTCTCGAATCCGGCACCGAAAAGCTTTTCCTTTATGACATCGTGGCTTATTTCATCACCTTCCCTGAATGTCATAAGGGAGCCTCCTGTATTTCCTGTATCAGGTATCTTCTCTTCAAGAGCCTCAGGATATGTTACAATGACGAGAAGCTCTTCACTGTCCCTGTATTCCATAATCCTGCTTACCGCGGATGTTCTCTGCACCCTCAGCGTAGCCCTGTAGTTGCTTCTTTCCAGTTTCTGGCCAAGCTCGGGAAGAAAAAACACCCTGTCTCCGTCTATAAGATTATATAAATCGGATGCACAGTATTCCGCAGCCTCCTTTGTAGGCAGGATTATGACATTCATACCTTTATCGGCGACCGAAGACATAACGAACCACCTCGCGGACAGAAACAGCCCGCTGCAATACGAAGCTCCGTACGAAGCCACCCTGTCTTTAAGTTCCTTTACCGCTCTGCTACTTATTGTCATTTGTGTATGTTTTGTCGCAGTTATTAACAATTACCGTCAATTACCTGTTGATAACCTATTGAAAACCCTGTTGAATATTTTTCAAAACAAAATTGTACAATGATGAAAAATCCGTATATACACGGCTGTCCATACAAGTGTCAAATATTGTTTTCACAATTTTCCATAATATTCCCAATAGGGTTCTTAACAGTTTTCAACATATATAAAATTTTGATTTATAATGTATTGATGTCGTATATCAACATTTCAACAGCATATATAAACAACATTAAATTAAAAAATATAAAGTATATTTGTAATTATTTATTTGATGTTGGTTTTATGGCAGGTGATTTTGATCCTCACCAAATAGAGGGCAAAGATAAAGATTTGGACGGAATAATCAGACCGCAGGATCTTCAGGGGTTTACAGGGCAGGACAAGATAATATCCAATCTAAGGATTTTCGTACAGGCGGCCAAGTTAAGAGGGGAATCTCTGGACCATGTGCTGTTCCACGGGCCTCCGGGATTGGGAAAGACTACTCTTGCACATATAATAGCCAACGAACTCGGAGTCAATATGAAGGTTACTTCCGGGCCGATCCTTGACAAGCCGGGCGATCTTGCCGGGCTTTTGACATCATTGGAGGAGGGGGATGTACTCTTTATAGATGAAATACACAGGCTCCCGCCTGTAGTAGAAGAGTACCTCTATTCCGCTATGGAGGATTTTGTCATAGATATTATGATAGACAAAGGTCCCGGAGCCAGGTCGGTAAGGATTTCACTCAATCCTTTCACTCTTGTCGGAGCGACCACCAGAAGCGGTCTTCTTACATCTCCTCTGAGGGCAAGGTTCGGCATCAAATGCGCTTTGGAATATTACGACACCCCTAATCTTGTAAATATAGTCAAAAGGAGCTCTTCCATATTGAAAGTGGATATATCAGATGAGGCTGCCTACGAAGTCGCATTGAGGAGCAGGGGAACCCCGCGTATAGCCAATTCACTTTTGCGCCGTGTCAGGGACTTTGCCCAGGTTATAGGAAGCGGAGACATTGACATAAAGATAGCGAGATACGCGCTTGACGCCCTCAACATAGACAAGAGGGGACTGGACTCCATAGACAACAAGATACTCAAGACCATAATAACAAAATTCAAGGGAGGTCCGGTGGGAGCCAATACTATAGCGACTGCTGTAGGCGAAGACCAGGGAACTCTTGAAGAAGTGTATGAGCCTTTCCTTATTAAGGAAGGCTTTATAATAAGGACACCGCGCGGAAGGGAAGTGACAGAACTTGCCTACAGGCATCTTGGACTTGAAATGGGGGAGAGCGGTGAAAATCTGCTGTTTTAAATTGCTGTGATTCCCTGTCTGATGGGTAAAATATAATTGCTGATTTGCTTAAAAATCATTAAAATTGTGCCGAAATTTCATTAAACATCATTATAATGGCCGAAAAATTAATTTCTAAGATTCCTGAGGGTCCTTTGTCAGAGAAATGGACAAAGCACAAATCTCAGATCCGTGTTGTCAGTCCCGGCAACAAGAGGAAACTGGAGATCATCGTCATTGGAACCGGTCTCGGAGGAGCGTCTGCAGCTGCTTCTCTCGGAGAACTCGGTTATAATGTAAAGGTGTTCTGCATCAGCGATTCTCCTCGTCGTGCTCACTCAATTGCAGCACAGGGAGGTATCAATGCAGCAAAGAACTACCAGAATGACAATGACTCGATCTACCGTCTTTTCTATGATACAATCAAAGGTGGAGACTACCGCAGTAGGGAAGCCAATGTGTATCGTCTTGCCGAGGTGAGCAACAATATCATTGACCAGTGCGTTGCGCAGGGAGTTCCTTTTGCAAGGGAATACGGCGGAATGCTTGCCAACCGTTCATTCGGCGGTGCACAGGTAAGCCGTACGTTCTATGCCCGCGGCCAAACCGGACAGCAGCTTCTTCTTGGAGCATACGCTGCTCTCAACCGTCAGATTGCAGCCGGAACTGTGAAGAGTTACCCTCGTTATGAAATGCTTGACCTCGTGCTTATAAACGGTGAGGCCAAAGGTATCATCGCAAGGAATCTTGTTACAGGAGAAATTGAAAGATTCGGTGCACATGCTGTCGTAATAGCTTCAGGAGGATATGGAAACACATATTTCCTTTCAACTAATGCTATGAACAGCAACGGTTCAGCGGCTTGGCAGTGCTACAAGAAAGGTGCATTCTTCGCAAACCCTTGTTTTGCACAGATTCACCCTACATGTATTCCTGTACACGGAGAGCAGCAGTCAAAGCTGACTCTTATGTCTGAATCTTTGCGTAACGACGGACGTATCTGGGTTCCTAAGAAGAAAGAGGATGTGGAGAAACTCCGCAAACATCAGATAAAACCTTCCGATATCGCAGAAGAGGACAGGGATTACTATCTCGAGCGTCGTTATCCTGCATTCGGAAACCTTGTGCCTCGTGATGTGGCTTCACGTGCTGCAAAGGAGAGGTGTGACGCAGGTTTCGGTGTGAACGAGACAGGTCTTGCAGTGTTCCTTGATTTCAAGACAGCCATCGAGAGACTTGGAGAGGATGTTATCAAGGCGAGATATGGTAACCTCTTCCAGATGTACGAGAAGATTACGGCTACAAACCCTTATAAGGAGCCTATGATGATCTATCCGGCCATCCACTATACTATGGGAGGTATCTGGGTTGACTACAACCTTCAGACTACAATTCCTGGTCTTTATGCCATAGGAGAGGCAAACTTCTCTGACCACGGTGGAAACAGGCTTGGAGCATCAGCCCTCATGCAGGGTCTTGCAGACGGTTATTTCATTCTTCCTTATACTATAGGAGACTATCTTGCAAGCAAGTTCAAAGAGCCTAAGACTGACACTTCCGCTCCTGAATTCGATGCAGCGGAGAAAGCTGTCAGGGAGAAGATCAACAGACTCTTCAGCATCAAAGGAAAGGAGAGTGTCGATACAATCCACAAGAGACTCGGTCATATCATGTGGGAGCACGTTGGTATGGCACGTAACGAAGCAGGTCTTAAGGAAGGTATAGAGATGATCAAGAAGCTTCGTGATGAGTTCTGGTCAAATGTATATGTTGCAGGTGAGAACGGAGAGTTCAACCAGGAGCTGGAGAAAGCTCTCAGGCTTGCTGATTTCCTTGAAATAGGTGAGCTTATGGCACGTGACGCTCTCAACAGGAATGAATCCTGCGGAGGACATTTCCGTGAGGAGATGCAGACTGAAGACGGAGAGACCAAACGTGACGATGAGAACTATATGTATGTAGCTGCCTGGGAATACAAAGGTGACAATGTTGAACCTGAGCTTCACAAGGAGCCTCTCCAGTATGAGAATATTAAGATAGCTACCAGAAACTATAAAGACTAATTGAAATGGATTTGACTTTGAAAGTATGGCGTCAGAAAAACGCCAAAGAAAAAGGACATTTTGAGACCTATAAGGTCAAGAATATATCTCCTGACAGTTCTTTCCTTGAGATGCTTGACATTCTCAATGAGCAGCTCATCTCTGAGGGCATTGATCCGGTAGCTGTAGAAAAAGGATGTCAGAGCAATGGTCCTGTATCATTTGATCACGATTGCCGTGAAGGTATCTGCGGTGCCTGCTCATTGTATATCAACGGTAGGGCACACGGTCCGGATGATGAGGTCACTACCTGCCAGCTTCATATGCGTAAATTCAAAGATGGTGATACTATTACCATCGAGCCTTGGAGAAGCAAGGGATTTCCTGTAATTAAAGACCTTGTCGTTGACAGACAGGCATTTGACAAGATTCTTCAGGCTGGTGGATTCGTATCTGTAGGTACAGGTGGAGTTCCTGACGGAAATGCTATTCCTATTCCTCAGGACAAGGCTGAAGAGAGTATGGACGGTGCAGCCTGCATCGGTTGCGGTGCCTGTGTGGCAACCTGCAAGAACGGTTCTGCTATGCTGTTCGTATCTGCACGTGTAAGTTCTCTTGCTCTTCTTCCTCAGGGTAAGGTTGAAGGCGCAAAGCGTGCGAAAGCTATGGTGGCCAAGATGGACGAACTCGGTTTCGGAGCTTGTACCAACACACGCGCCTGTGAAATGGAGTGTCCTAAACACATCACAGTTTCACATATTGCACGTCTGAACCGTGAGTTCCTTTGTGCAAAATTCCAGGACTGATACAGGTTCTTATAATTTAAAATGGGGGACTGGCTAAAAATCTTAGTCAGTCCCCTTTTTATTGTTTTCGGGTGAGGTCAGGATTGATCCTGTTCCGTCCGGAGTTTTCCGTTGCCTACCAGAGGAAATTGTCAAAAGGATACCTTCCGGCGTGAATTTCCGCTACCATTTTGTAAAGATCTCCTCTGAGTTTGTCTATTCCTATCTTGTCCTTTGCCGAGATGAATATGCACGGAGTATTCTCTTTCGCGATCCAGCTGTTCTTGAACTCGTCCAATGTGTAGTTTTCAGGCTTTTTAGGCTCAAGGGAGAACTCATCATACTCTTCATATCTGTATGCATCAATCTTGTTGAAAACGACGAAAATAGGCTTGTTTATGGCCTTTATATCCTTAAGTGTCTCCTCTACAACTTTTATGTGTTCCTCAAAGTTGGGATGCGATATATCCACCACGTGCATAAGTATATCAGCCTCACGTACTTCATCAAGTGTACTTTTGAACGCTTCCACGAGCTGTGTAGGAAGTTTTCTTATGAATCCTACGGTGTCACTTAGCAGGAAAGGTACATTTTCTATGACAACCTTTCTTACAGTAGTGTCAAGTGTTGCGAAAAGCTTGTTTTCTGCGAACACGTCACTTTTGGCCAAAAGATTCATCAGTGTGCTTTTTCCAACATTGGTGTATCCTACAAGTGAAATTCTTACGAGAGAACCCCTGTTTCCGCGCTGGGAAGCCATCTGTTTGTCTACTTTCTTGAGCTGTTCCTTAAGCTTTGAAATCTTGTCCTGGATTATACGGCGGTCGGTCTCTATCTGAGTTTCACCGGGGCCTCTCATTCCTATACCTCCCTTCTGTCTCTCCAAGTGAGTCCACATTCTTGTAAGTCTTGGCAGAAGATATTGGTATTGAGCAAGTTCTACCTGAGTCTTGGCGTATGCTGTCTTTGCTCTCTGGGCAAATATGTCGAGAATAAGGTTTGTTCTGTCAAGGATTCTTATCTTCAGTTCGCGTTCTATGTTTCTCAGCTGGGTAGGGGAAAGCTCGTCATCGAATATTACGACATCTATTTCATTCTCTTCTATATATGCTTTTATTTCCTCTAGTTTTCCGCTTCTGATGTAAGTCCTGTTGTCTGGTCTGTCTACCTTCTGTATGAATTTCTTTTCACCTTTCGCCCCTGCTGTCTCAGCAAGGAACTCAAGTTCATCGAGGTATTCCATTACCTGTCTTTCGTCATCACCTTGTTTGATGACTCCTACAAATACTGCTTTCTCTGTGTATTGTTCTGTCATATATCTCAATTATTGATAAATTAACGTCAATTTGACGAAATTATTTCTTTTTCAGACAAACCGGAATCTGCTTGCCGGTTTGTTTTACGGATAGGATAAAACTGGATCTTACATCTTGGTGCTGTAATAAAATCAGTGATGACCAAAATAATCATCTGGCCATCACTAAAATAATGTATAAATTTCTTTATGAAAATTTTATCTCAACTGGAATATAACAGGGAAAGTATATGTTACTTTCACTGCACGGTCTCTCTGTTTTCCTGGAGTCCATTTAGGTGACATAGAAACGACTCTGACAGCCTCTTTGTCAAGTGATGAGTCTACACCGCGGAGAACTTTCACATTCGATACTGAACCGTCGGTATTGACAGTAAACTGAAGAGTAACACGTCCCTGTACACCGTTTTCTTTTGCAATCTCAGGATAAACGAGTCTTTCATTCACCCATTTTGAGAAAGTGTTGGCGTCTCCACCCATAAATGAAGGTTTATCCTCAACCAGCTGGAACGGGATAGCTTCTTCTTCAATTACTTCTTCACCTACTCCTTCTACATATTCTATAATGTCCACACCCATATTGGCATCATCCTCAAGGTTGATGAACATATCATCGTCTACCTGGATATCATCTTCAACGATATCGATCTGATCTGACAAAATAGGTATCTTAGGAGCTGAAGGTGGAGGTGGAGGAGTTTCCTGTGTAATAGGAATCATTTCCTCTACGTCTACTACTTCTGTAGTATCCTCGAGAACTGCAACAGTTTTTTCTTTGGAACCGTATTCAAATGCTCCAAGAACGATTGCAAGAGAGACTATAAGCCCTATTTCAGTAAACAGGAGCTTCTTGTTCTCAAGATTTGCCTTAGGTGACTTTTTAATTTCCATATTGAATTATTTTTTAATTCACGTTTTACCCCGTAAAGGTAGAAATAATAATTTTTATTTCAAATTTTTATTGAATAGATTATTTTTGTGGAAATAATTGAAAACTATGATTTCCTACTATTTTGAAGATACAGATTTCGTGTTTAAGGGAAAGACACTTAACAACCGGTGGCTTAGGCTGGTAGCTGAAAGTGAAATAAGAAGATTGGGGGATATATCCATAATTTTCTGCTCTGACAATTATATATTGGATATAAACCATAAATATCTGGAACACGATTATTTTACCGATATAATTACTTTTGACTATTGTGAAGGGGACAGGATTTCCGGCGATCTTTTCATAAGTGTCGACAGTGTAAAGGAAAATTCCCTTGAATATGGAGTCGAGTTTGCCGATGAGATGAACAGGGTGATAGTTCATGGAATACTTCATCTTATAGGTTATGATGACCATACTGATGAGGATATCAGTATGATGAGAAAAAAAGAAAATTATTATCTCTCTTTGAGGGAATTGCTTTAGAGTGATGAGTGGAAATATATATGATGTTATAGTTGTCGGAGGAGGACATGCCGGATGTGAGGCAGCGATGGCTGCAGCCAATATGGGATCTTCAGTATTGCTGGTCACTATGGATATGGGACGTTTTGCCCAGATGTCATGTAATCCGGCGATCGGAGGAATTGCGAAAGGTCAGATAGTCCGCGAGATAGATGCTCTCGGAGGATATACAGGAATTGTTACGGATGCCTCTACTCTGCAGTTCCGTATGCTCAACAGGTCAAAAGGACCGGCTATGTGGAGTCCTCGTGCCCAATGTGACAAACTTCATTTTTCTCTGAATTGGAGAAAAATCCTTGAAAGTAATTGTAAATTAGATATTTACCAAGATACTGCGACGTCTTTTCTTTTTGATGGCTTAAAAATTACGGGGATACGTACGACTACTGGAGCAATATTCAAATCTCAGACAGTTGTGCTTACCGCCGGGACTTTCCTTAACGGTAAACTTTTTATAGGGCGCAATCAGTTTGAAGGAGGAAGGATAGGGGAGCTGTCTTCGTATCAGCTTACCGAACAGCTTAAAAGTATGGGAGTGGCCACGGCAAGGATGAAGACTGGTACTCCTCCGAGAATTGATATATCTTCAATAGATACTTCTTCTCTGACAAGGCAGACTGGAGATGAGAATCCTGAGAAGTTCTCTTATCTTCCTTTCCTGTCCACAGCTCAGAACGGTACTCCTCAGATGCCCTGTTTCATAGTGCATACCAACAGGAATGTTCACGATATTCTGAAAAGCGGTTTTTCGGAGTCTCCGCTGTTTTCAGGTATGATCACCGGTATAGGTCCGAGATATTGTCCGAGCATAGAAGATAAACTCAGGACTTTTGCGGACAAGGATTCCCACCAGCTGTTTCTTGAACCTGAAGGGAGGAATACCAATGAATATTATCTTCAGGGATTCTCTTCTTCTCTTCCGCTTCAAGTGCAGCTTGATGCTCTGCATTCAATAGAAGGTCTTGAAAATGTCAAAGTTTTCCGTCCTGCCTATGCTGTGGAATATGATTATTTTGATCCGACACAATTGAAGCCTTCTCTTGAATTGAAATTTATTGACGGGCTTTTCCTGGCCGGCCAGGTGAATGGCACTACCGGGTATGAGGAAGCGGCAGCACAGGGATTGATGGCAGGAATCAATGCGCATCTTAAATCGCACGACCAGGATCCTTTTATACTTAAGAGAGATCAGGCTTATATAGGGGTGCTGATTGATGACCTCATAACCAAAGGTGTGGATGAGCCTTACAGAATGTTTACTTCAAGGGCTGAATACAGGATACTTTTGCGTCAGGACAATGCTGACAGCAGACTGACTGCTTTATCTTATAATATAGGTTTGGCTGACAGGTTCAGGTATGATTATACTATGAGGAAATATGATTCTATATCCCGTTTCAGCCAATTCTTTTCTGAAGTGTCATTGAAGCCGGAACAGGTAAATGCGTACCTTTCTTCAGTAGGGTCTGCGGAAATTACTTCAAGGAAGAGAATATCGGATCTGCTGGCAAGGCCTCAGGTTTCAATAAAAGAAATTTTTAATATTGTTCCACGTGGAACATTTATCAAGAATAATATTGATCTTGAAAAGGAATTGAGTCTGCCTGTTTCGGAGATAATGAATGAAGGGTATTCGTATTTAGATGCGATATCAACGTTATCTGATGTTGATTCTGTTTTTTCTGATTCGGGATGTATGTCTTATAAGTTTGCTGCCGATGTCTTGAAAAACAACACTGATTATCCTGTTCCTCTTTTGGACTCAAGTTCTTTTGAATCTAAAATCACTTCTAAGTATCTTGATGACCTGCTTGACTCGACCGAGATATCTATAAAGTATCAGGGGTATATAGACAGGGAGCAGAAGATGGCTGATAAGATTCTTCGCCTTGAAAAACTTTCCATTCCGGATGATTTTGATTTTGACAAAGTGGAAAGTCTTTCTATAGAATGTAGGCAGAAACTGAAAAAGTATTCCCCAAGAACGATAGCGCAGGCTTCCAGAATATCTGGTATATCTCCTGCTGATATTTCTGTTCTTCTCGTTTATTTTGGCAGATAATAAAAGAGTGTTCCACGTGGAACACTCTTTTGCTTTATAGCTTTTTGAGAGCTGATTTTATTATGCTTTCAAGATTTGCTCCTGGACTCTCTTTCAAGACGGCTGCTATTGCTTTGTTTACATTTGCTTTTGTAAATCCCAAAAGAACCAATGCGGTACTTGCCTCGTCGACTACGCTGTTGTCTGTATGGCTGAACAAGGCTGTAGTATCTGAACCTGCGCCTTTGACAACTTTGTCCTTGAGTTCAAGTATAAGCCTTTGCGCGCTTTTCATTCCTATTCCTTTTATGCTTTTTATCCTGTTGATGTCTTCCGCGATTATGGCATTCCTTATTTCTTCTGAAGATAGGGAGGAGAGCATCATCCTTGCTGTTGATGCACCTATTCCTGATACTCCTATGAGGAGCCTGAAAAGTTCCCTTTCGTCTTTTGTACTGAATCCGTAATATATTTCCTCGTCCTCTCTCAAATAATGATGGATATAGATTGTCGTATCTTTCTTGCCTTCCAGCTGTGAAAATGTCTGTAATGAGATGAGGATTTTATATCCTATTCCATAGCATTCCACGACAGTGTCGGTTGGTGTGAGTTCGATTATCGTACCTTTGATGTAGTCTATCATTTTAAGTGTTTTTGATTTGTTACGGACTGCAAAAATATCATTTTTTTCTAATTCTGATTTTTTATTATGGTGTTATATATCAAAAGAAAATTAGTTTTGTTAAATTTGCGGGCTGAAAATTACAGTAGAAATGAATGTTGCTGAGATAAGAAAAAGGTTTCCGGTTCTTTCCCGTAAAGTTTATGGGAAAGATCTTGTCTATTTTGATAATGCGGCAACAATGCAGAGGCCACAGTCCGTTATAGACAAATGGAATGAGATGACCTCGATGTCCAATGCCAATATTCATCGTGCCGTACATCTTCTCTCTGCAGAGGCTACTGATGCTTATGAAGAGGCAAGGGAGGCTGTAAGGTCTTTTATAAATGCAGGAAGCAGGGAAGAGGTCATATTCACTTCAGGTGCTACGTCAGCTATAAATCTTGTAGCATTTTCTTTTGGAGAAGCGTTTGTTGGAGAAGGTGATGAAGTCATAGTTTCAGAGGTTGAACATCATTCCGATATCGTTCCTTGGCAGCTGATGTGCCAGAGAAAGAAGGCGGTTCTGAAAGTTTTGCCTGTCGATGACAATGGATGCCTTAAGAATGGGGAACTTGAAAACCTTATCACATCCAGGACAAGAATACTGGCTGTAACACATATTTCAAATGTGCTCGGTATTGTAAATCCGATAAAAGATATAATTGCATTATGCCATTCCAAAGGTGTTTCTGTACTGGTGGACGGTGCACAGGGAATAGTGCACCGGAATGTGGATGTGCAGGATATCGATTGTGATTTCTATGCTTTTTCGGGACATAAGATTTATGCTGCCACAGGCACTGGGGTGCTCTATGGAAAAAAGAAATATCTTGATCTGATGCCTCCTTATATGGGAGGTGGAGAAATGGTAGGTACTGTAAGGTTCAGCGGTACTACCTTTGCGGAACTTCCTCTGAAGTTTGAAGCGGGTACACAGAATTTTGCTGGTGCATCCACTTTGAAACCTGCTGTTGAATTTGCTCTTTCTCTACGTGATGTGAATGTCATCGGATCGGAAGAAGAGATAAAATGTTTTTTGTATGAGAGGTTGTCCGGTGACGGAAGGATACATCTTTATGGTACTCCTCCTGATCTGAAAGATAAGATTTCACTTTTTTCTTTCAGTGTAGAGGGAGTGCATCACGAGGATCTTGCCCTGATTCTGGACAAGATGGGTATTGCTGTAAGATCCGGACAGATGTGTGCTGAGCCTCTTATGGACAGGTTCGGGGTCACTGGAATGCTCCGTGCTTCCTTGGCTCCATACAATACTATGGAGGAAGCTGAATATTTTATGGATTCGCTCAATAGGGCGATTGATATGCTTATATAATATGAAATCTTTACAAGAGATTGAAAATGAAATAGTTGATGAATTTTCAATGTTTGATGAATGGCTTGACAAATACGAGTATATCATCGAACTCGGAAAGAATCTCAACAATTACCCTGAAAATGAAAAGACTGACGAAAAACTTATAAAAGGTTGTCAGTCAAGAGTATGGCTTGATCATAAAGTAGAGGACGGAAGGATATATTTCAATGCTGACAGTGATGCCATCATTACAAAAGGAATAATCTCTCTTCTGATAAACCTTTATTCTGGCAGGACTCCGGATGAAATCCTTTCATCTGACTTTTCTGTTGTCGACAAGATAGGTCTGAAAGAGAATCTTTCACCTACACGTGCGAACGGACTTGTCTCTATGATAGCCAAAATAAAGGAAATAGCCGTGAAGAACAGTTGAGCAGCTGTTGAAATATGAATTGCCGATATGGGATTTTTTGATATATTCAAGACAGAAAACAAGAATATTTCTGATGACAGGAAAGTCATTGAGAACAAAAGATTTGATGTGATGAGTTTGGAAAGGGATATAATAATTGCTTTACGACAGGTATATGATCCGGAGATTCCAGTGAATGTGTATGATCTCGGTCTTATATATGAGCTTAAAGTTGATGAAGAGCATAATGTCTATATAAAGATGACATTGACTGCTCCAAATTGCCCGATGGCCGATTATGTTGTTGATCAGGTAAAGACAGCGGTAGAGGATGTTCCCGGCGTGGTTACGGTCAAGATAGATCTTGTATTTGAACCGGTGTGGGACAAAAGCAGAATGTCGGAGGAAGCTCTTGTGGAATTGGGGCTGGATATGGACTGATGTATGACTGAGGATCTGTATCTTTCATTAGGGACAAACATAGGTGACAGGAAAGCCAATCTTGATGAGGCTTTGTCTATGCTTGACGGGACTTTGGGAGTGCACTATGATAAGGTTTCAAGCTTTATTGAGACTGAGCCGTGGGGATTTGAAAGCGATGACAGGTTTTTGAATGCTGTTGTGAGATACAGGCTTGATGTTCCACGGGGAACAGATATTTGTTCCCTATGCTACAGTATACTGCACAAATGCAAGGAAATAGAGGTGTTGATGGGCAGAACAGGAAATCCTGAATACGATGAAAACGGAAACAGGGTATATCGTTCAAGGATAATAGACATTGACATATTGCGGTTTGGAGACTTTGAAATGAATGAGGATGACCTTAAGATACCTCATCCGCTTATGTATGAAAGGGATTTTGTGATGGTACCTCTGATGGAAATATGTAATGGAAAATTTTAATAAACTTAGATAAAATGACACAGGATGAACTTTTTAAGACTCTGGTAGCGCATTGCAAGGAGTATGGATTCATTTTCCAGTCAAGTGAGATTTATGACGGTCTTGCTGCCGTATATGACTACGGACAGATGGGATCCGAATTGAAAAACAATATCAAAAGGTATTGGTGGGAGGCTATGACAAGACTCAACGGTAATATAGTCGGTATTGATTCTTGTATCTTTATGCACCCTAAAATCTGGGAGGCTTCAGGTCATGTCGGAGCGTTCAATGACCCTCTGATTGACAATAAGGATTCAAAGAAGAGGTACAGGGCTGACGTTCTGATTGAGGATTATATAGCAAAGCTTGAGGAGAAGAACAGGAAAGAGGTTGAAAAGGGCAGAAAGAAATTCGGAGATTCCTTTGATGAAGCCAAATTCCTTGAAACAAATCCCAATTGCGTACGCAACAATACAAAGATAGAGGATGTCAGAAAACGTATGGCAGATGCTCTCAATGCTAATGATCTTGATGCTTTGAGGCAGATTATCATCGACTGCGAGATTGTATGTCCTATTTCAGGTACAAAGAACTGGACTGATGTACGCCAGTTCAACCTTATGTTCAGTACGCAGCTCGGCAATACTTCTGATGATACCAATGTCATCTACCTCCGTCCGGAGACAGCCCAGGGTATCTTTGTCAATTATCTTAATGTACAGAAGACAGGACGTATGAAACTTCCTTTCGGTATAGCTCAGATAGGAAAGGCTTTCAGAAATGAAATCGTAGCCCGTCAGTTCATCTTCAGAATGAGGGAATTCGAGCAGATGGAGATGCAGTTCTTCATCAAGCCGGGTACGGAACTGGACTGGTTTGCAAAATGGAAACAGAACCGTCTTGCCTGGCATAAGGCTCTCGGTATGGGAGACGGAAACTACCGTTTCCACGACCACGACAAACTTGCCCATTATGCAAATGCTGCTACCGATATAGAATTCAATTTCCCGTTCGGTTTCAAAGAGCTTGAGGGAATACATTCAAGGACTGATTTCGACCTTGGAAACCATCAGAAGTTCTCAGGAAAGAAAATCCAATATTATGATCCTGAAAGCGGTGAGAGCTATGTTCCGTATGTGATCGAGACTTCGATCGGAGTAGACAGGATGGTGCTTGCTGTGCTTTCGAATTCATATAAGGAAGAGCAGCTTGAAAACGGTGAAAGCAGGGTAGTACTCAGTATACCTGCACCTCTTGCTCCGGTGAAGGTCGCTGTGCTTCCTCTTATCAAGAAAGACGGTCTTCCTGAGCTTGCTCAGACTGTAATTGACGAACTTAAATTTGATTTCAATTGCCAGTATGACGAGAAAGACAGCATAGGAAAGAGGTATCGCCGTCAGGATGCCATCGGAACTCCGTTCTGTGTGACTATAGACCACGATTCTCTCAATGACCACTGTGTTACTCTCCGTGACCGTGACACAATGCAGCAGGAAAGGGTGAAAATAGAGGATCTCCACTCTATCATCGGCTCGAAAGTTAATCTTAGCACACTCCTGAAAAAGCTCTGAAAATAAGCATAATTATATTTTATGTCCCGTATGTTGAATCAAACATACGGGACATATTTTTTTGTGGTGAAATCCTGTATATTGTGGTGAAATTATTACCGTTGTCAGTTTTGTTGTATTTTTTGTCATAAAATTTATATCGTTTCTGACTTCTAACTTCTATTTTTGTATGTAACCACATCAACCTGAAACACTAACCGATATGTCTCTGTCTTATCATATAAAAAAAGTCATTTTATTCTTTATATCTTTTCTATCTATCTCGTGTACTCCTAGTGTTGACCGCCTGGAATATGCTCTGTGCCTTTCCGGCGATAATCGTCCGGAGCTGGAGAAGGTTCTTGCACGTTATTCATCTTCACCGTCAGACAGCCTGAAATACCGTGCCGCGGTTTTTCTTATTGAGAATATGCCGGGATACGGGTATTATGAAGGACCGGTCCTTGACAATTTTCTTGAATATTACCATCTGTTGCGGAGCGTCAGACTCAAGAGACAGTCTCCCGATGTCGCAGTGGATTCCATAAACAAGAAATACGGAAGATTTGACCTGTCCAGTCTGCATTATAAAGAGGATATCCATACAGTCGATTCCGCATATCTCTGCAGGAATATAGACTGGGCCTTCAGGGTATGGGAAGAACAGCCATGGGGCAGGAATGTGGGCTTTAGGGATTTCTGTGAATATATACTTCCCTATCGTGTCGGCAACGAGACTCTTGCAGACTGGCGTGAAATGTACTATGAAAAGTATAACGGCATACTTGACGGTCTGAGAAATTCAGACAGTTCTGACCGTGAGGACCCTGCGGCTGCAGCCCGTATTATAACAGACTCCCTTACCGGGCCGAAGAAGATATTCTTCACAAGTGCGGCTCCAGCAGCCCTGCCCCATATCGGTCCTGTCGCAGCTGATTCGCGTAGCGGCAACTGCCGTGACTTAGTGGACTTTGCCCTCTATGTCTGTCGTGCCTTGGGCATCCCGTGTGCTTCTGACTACATGCCTTTCAGAGGGGACGGGAATGTTGGGCATGAATGGGCCTCCTTTCTCGGCCGTGACAGCCTCTATTGTCAGGATATGGGAAACCCTATGGTCAATTCAAGTAAAATCAGCACTCTCCGTAAGCTGAAAGTGTATCGCCGGACATTCAGTATAAATAACAGACTCGATGATGTGGATGTACCTGATTCAGACAAGCCTGATTTCCTTAAAAGACCACGTTTCGAAGATGTGACTCCGGCATACGCCATAGATTTCCTGAAGACACTTAAAGTTCCTGGAACCGAACTCTACCGTGGAATCAGGCCGAAGACTGTCTATCTGTGCATGAGCAGCCGCTTTTCATGGATTCCGGTTGCTGTCGGAAAGTTCCGCCGGGGCAATGCGGAGTTTGAGGATATAGA
>ERZ777306.2129-NODE-2129-length-26693-cov-5.257677_pt1 | contig 26693 bp, 21 predicted proteins | sample MGYA00374966_ERZ777306 | MGnify/ENA primary metagenome ERZ777306 (study PRJEB29329, sample SAMN06343882) | mouse gut metagenome | isolation source: Mouse cecum | place: Austria: Vienna | collected 2014-11-15 ...
CGTTCATGCTCACAGGCAGCCCCGCCGCCTCAGCAAAGCCCTTGAGCATCCCGGCATAGGCGTTGATGTCGCTGGTGCAGTTGTTGCAATGCACCATGGCCACCGGCTTGCCCGTGGGCGTCGTCACCATATCGATCTCGGGGTAGACCCGGCTCAGGGGCTTTTCCAGTACCACCATGGCAAACACGGAGGTGCCCGCAGACACGTTGCCTGTACGCACCGCCACGGAGTTGGTGGCCGCCATGCCCGTGCCCGCGTCGCCTTCCGGCGGGCAGGCGGGCGTCCCCGCCTCCAGCCTGCCCGAGGGATCCAGCAGCCTGGCGCCCTCCTGCGTGATGCAGCCCGCGTCCTCGCCGGCGTTCGCTACCTGGGGCAGGATGTCCCGCAGGCGCCAGCAATAGCCGCGCTGAGCCACCAGGCCGTCCACCAGCTCGATCATCCGCTGGTCATAATCCACCCGCTGGCTGTCGATGGGGAACATGCCGCTGGCCTCGCCCACACCCAGCACCTTTCGGCCCGTCAGCTGCCAGTGGATATATCCCGCCAGCGTTGTCAGGTGAGCGATGTCCCTCACATGCTCCTCGCCGTTCAGCATGGCCTGCTCCAGATGAGCGATGGACCAGCGCTGAGGGATATTGAAGCCCAGCAGCTCCGTCAGCTCCTCCGCGGCCTGGCCGGTGCAGGTGTTGCGCCAGGTGCGGAAGGCCGCCAGCTGCCTGCCCTGGGCGTCAAAAGGCAGATAGCCGTGCATCATGGCCGACACACCGAAGGCCTTCAGGCGCGTTAGCGGCAGACCATAACAAGCCTGGACATCCGCCGCAAGCTTAGCGTAAGCATCCTGAACGCCCGCCCAGACATCCTCCAGGCGATAGGTCCACAGGCCGTTTTCCAGTCGGTTTTCCCATGTATGGTCTCCAGAGGCGATGGGCGCGTGATCCTCGTCAATCAGCACCGCCTTGATGCGGGTAGAGCCCAGCTCAATGCCCAATACGGCCCGGCCTTCCCGGATGATCTTCGCAGCGTCCATTGATGCACCAGCTTTCTTATCAATCAGCCCACGAATGCGGGCCCGGATGGGATTTATCCGTAGGTTCTTTCGACATGCTTCCGCGCAATCCCTGCCGGAAGGCGCTTTTGGGCTCAAATGTATAAAAGCCGGAGCGAAGTGTCATGTTTCCTTCGCTCCGGCTCCGTCATCCGTGATAATACAGCATGAGACACGCCACAGACAGGGCGATGCACGCCAGGCCCGTGATCAAAATGGCCCACAGAGGCTTTTTGCGCTTGGCGTCCCGCTCCAGCTTGTAGTCGAAATAGCTGACATGATCCTCCGGCCTGCGCAGCAGGGAAAACAGCACCAGCAAGCTGTGGAAGGCGTAACCGAACACGTCAAAGAAGCCTGTTCCCGCGATCAGCGTCAGCCCGCCGACGCCCGTGAAGATCAGTCCGCTGAAGAAGAAGCCGTCGCTGAGGTAGCGGCAGTTCAGCGCAAAGGACGCCGTCAGGTCGGCCCCGCGATAACGCGCCACACCCAGGCTGACGGCCAGGGCCAGAACGGCGCACACGCCATAGCCCAGGGCGCGCCTTCGTGCGGTATCAGTCATGATAAGGCTCCTTTCTCCCGGGGACTCCGCCCCGTTTCATCAGCGCTTCAGCCTCAAAATCAACTTGCGGCCACGGTACCTGTCCCTGTGGCCGCAAGCTCAAATCCATGCCTTATTACAGACCGAGTTCCTTTTGGTATACCTCAAATTCCGCCTGATTGCACTGCACGAAATGGCCCGGGGACACCTCCCGCAGCGTAGGCTGCTCCTTGGAATAGTCGTGGACGGACAGCGGATCATACTTAATGCGCTGGCGCTTCTTTTCGTACATGGGGTCAGGCAGGGGGATGGCGGACAGCAGCGACTTCGTATAAGGATGGAGCGGATGCGCGAACAGCTCGTCGGAGGTCGCCAGCTCCACCAGCTTGCCGAAGTACATCACACCGATGCGATCAGAGAAGTACTTGACCACAGACAAATCATGTGCCACGAACATGATGGTCAGGCCCAAGCGATGGCGCAGCTCGTTGAGCAGGTTGATGACCTGCGCCTGAATGGACACGTCCAGGGCGGACACAGGCTCGTCTGCGATGATAAGCTCGGGGTTCATGACCACGGCCCGGGCCACGCCGATGCGCTGCCGCTGGCCGCCGGAGAACTCATGAGGATAGCGGCCCGCGTGCTCCCGCACCAGGCCCACCATTTCCAGCACGCTGTACACCTTTTCGTCAATGACCTGCTTATCCTTTTCCCCACGGATGACCAGACCCTCTGCGATGGTCTCATAGACCGTCATGCGGGGATCCAGAGAAGCGATGGGGTCCTGGAAGATCATCTGAATCTGCGTCATGAAGCGCTGTTTCCTGGCAATGCGCTTTTCATAGGCGTACTGCTCCTTCAGCTTCTGCAGCTCATCGCCCTTGGCAGCGGCCAGCAGCGGCTGGAACTTTTTATCCACCTCTTCCGCCACCAGGTTGGCGTACAGCTTATCGCAGTTCTTGTGATCGTGAATCGCCGCTTTCATCCGAACCCGCTGATCCGCAATGAAGCTTTTCAGCTCAGCCTTTCGAACGGGATCAGCCGTTTTCATTTCCGCCCGGGCCTTGGCGATGGCCTTTTTGTAGGAAAGAGTACCCGCAGCAATCCGCTTGCCCTTGAAGAAAATGTTGCCGGAGGTGATGTCATACAGCTTGATGATGGAGCGGCCCGTGGTTGTCTTGCCGCAGCCGCTCTCGCCTACCAGGCCGAAGACCTCGCCCTTTTTGATGTCAAAGGATACGTCGTCCACTGCCTTGTTGGTCTTGAAATACTGGCACAAATGCTCGACGCGCAGCAAAACCTCCTGTTCAGGCATGGGCTTCTTCCTCCATTCTGGCCTTCATCTTGGTGATGCGCTCCATCACCATCTTGGGCGGCTCCACCTTGGGGGCGTTGGGATGCAGCAGCCAGGTAGCCGCCCAGTGGGTATCCGTGATGGGGAAGGGCGGAGGCTGCATCTCGAAGTCGATCTTCATGGCATAGCGGTTGCGGTCGGCAAAGGCGTCGCCCTTGGGGGGATAAATCATGTTCGGCGGCGTACCGGGGATGGCTTCCAGCTTGTCCTTGCTGTCCAGGTCGGGCATGGAGGACAGCAGCGCCCAGGTATAGGGATGGGCCGGTGCGTAGAAGATTTCCTCGCTGGCGCCATACTCGACGATCTTGCCCGCGTACATCACCGCGATGCGGTCAGCCATGTTCGCCACCACGCCCAGGTCATGGGTAATGAAGATGATGGACAGGTTGCGCTCCCGCTTGAGCTTGTTGATGAGTTCCAGAATCTGCGCCTGAATGGTCACGTCCAGCGCGGTGGTGGGCTCGTCGCAGATGAGGATGTCGGGGTTGGCCGCCAGGGCGATGGCAATGACAATGCGCTGGCGCATGCCGCCCGAGAATTCAAAGGGATACTGGCGATAGCGCTTCCGGGGTTCGGAAATGCCGACCTCCTCCATGAGCTTCAGGGCCTTGTTCTTCGCGGCCCGCTTGCTGATCCGGAAGGCCATGCCCGCCGCGTTCTCCTGCAGGTAAGCGATGACACGATCCGTCTTGAGCTTCTTGTTTTCGGAGGGCTCCGCGGCGTTGCGGGCCTCGTAGTGCTCCTTCAGCCGCTCCATCAGGCTCAGCATATTCTGCTTCACCAGTTCCAGATCAATGGTGGAGGGCGCGGCGACCTTCCATTCCTTGCCGCGCTTGGCCTCAGAACGCCTCAGCTGCTTCTGGTACTTGGCCTCCTTGCGGCTGTTGGTGCGTACACCCAGGCCGTAGCGCTCCAGGAAGGCCTTCATGCTGCCGGCAAAGGTACAGGCGGCGCTGTCCTTCACAATATCAATGGGATCAATGGACTCCGTAACCTGCTTCATCAGCTCCGCGGCGGTGGGCTTAAAGGCATCCACATTGCCCTCCCGAAGCTGCGTGATGGCCTTGTCCAGGGCCGTGATAACCTGCTGACGCTTCGCCAGATAGTTTTCGTCCGACCGGGCGATGCCTTGCGTCGCCACTGTCTCAAAATCCTCCAGGAAGCGCTCCTTCAGCTGCTTGTTGTAGAAAGCGTTCTGCTCCGCCACGGTTGTTCCGGGCGCCTCCGCTCCGCCGTCCACCATATGGTAGCCCAAAGCGAAGAAGTCCGGCTTCGTCTTGTCCACTGCCTCCTGCAAAATGACGCGAATCTTACTCAGCCTGGCCTGGGCCTGGCTGTAATCGCCCGAGCGCTGCTGGGCGGAAATGCCGCTCATCAGGCCGCTCACCTGCGCGGTCAGTTCACCGGCACGATCCTCCGCCACCACATAAGGATTCAGGGCGTGGCCGGAGAATTCCTTGATCTCCCGAAGGCTGGAGGTATCCTTGAAGGCGTTCTTCTCCATCAGGAACATGACATGTTCCACCTCAACCAGCGCTTCCTGCGCTGCCTCATAGGCCAGGTTGTAGGCGTGCTCCAGCGCGATGTGCTTCTGCTCGATCCGCCGGAAGAGCTCGCACTTGTGCTTGATCTCCTCCGCCTTCTCCGGCACGGCGTCCTTCATGTACTTCTCCAGCAGGGCCAGCTTCGTCTGGTAGTTGACCTTGCAGGAGCGCTGGCGGGCCTTGCCCTTGAGCAGCATCGCTTCCGTCAGCTGCTTGCCGATGCGCATGATGGGGTTCAGGCTGGACAGGGGATCCTGGAAGATCATGGCCACCTTATCGCCGCGCAGGCGGTAGAAGTCGTCCTCGCTGATCTTCAGCAGATCCTGGCCGTCGTAGAGAATCTCGCCGCCCTCCACAATGGCGTTGTCCGCCAGGATGCCCAGAATGGCCTTGCTGGTCACGCTCTTGCCGGAGCCGCTTTCACCCACGATGGCCAGGGTCTCGCCCTTGTGCAGGTCGAAGCTGATGTTGCGCACGGCCTGCACCTTGCCGCCGTTGGTGCGGAAGGATACCTGCAGGTTGCGCACCTGCAATTTCTTTTCCAACTTTTTATCCATCTTATTCCGCACCTCTCAAAGACGGGTTGAAAGCATCCCGCAGTCCGTTGCCGAAAAGGTTGAAGGAAATCTCCAGAAGGGAGATAAACAGCGCCGGGAACAGGATGATATAGGGATCGGTGGACAGGTAGTTCTTGCCCTTGGCCAGCATGGTGCCCACGCTGGTCATGGTGGAGGAATCCAGGTTGACGATGCCCAGGTAGCTCAGGCTGGACTCGCTGAAGATAACGCCCGGAATCACAAGCACCGAGCCGGTCACGATGGTGCCCAGGGAGTTGGGGAAGATGTGCTTGAACATCAGCCGCGCGTCCTTGGCGCCCAGGGTGCGGGCCGCCAGCACATATTCCTGGCTCTTGAAGCGATAGAACTGCATGCGCACCCGGGCCGCCATGCCAAGCCAGCCCGTCAGCACAAAGGCGAAGAGCAGCGATGGAATCACGCCCACCTGCTTGGCCAGGTGCAGCTGGAACAGCGTTGTCACCACCATGAAGGGCACGCCGTTGAGCACGTCGGAGATACGCTCCATCACCATGTCCACCGCACCGCCGTAGTAGCCCTCGATGGCGCCGTAGATCGCGCCGATAAACAGGTTAATGGCAGAAATCACCACGGCGAAAATCAGCGAGAACCGCGCGCCGGAAGCCAGGCGGGTGAAAATGTCCTGGCCGATGCCATTGGTGCCGAAGACGAAGTAGGGCTCAAAGCCATAGCGGTACTGGAAATAGTTATACTTACTCACGCGCACCACATAGCCCTTGGCGTCGCTGGTACCCGTGACGCGGGCATAGGCAAGAGGATTTTCGGGGTCGTTGTCCGCGGCGATGCGCAGGCTCTGGTAGCTGGTGTCCTCAGGCGTGGTCTTGCGGTAGATCGGCTTGAAGTTGCCGTCCTTGTCCAGCTGAGCCTGACTCTTGCGGTTCACCTCGTACCAGATGTTGGCGTTGTTCTGCTTGGTGTCCGTGATGGCAGGGTAGATGACTTGGATGCCTGTTTCGTTCTGCCAATTCTGAATATTCTGGTACTGGGCGGGGGTAATGGTCATATAGGTCATGCCCAGCAGCTTGTATTTATCCACCTTTAGGTCATAGAAGCTTGATTTGGAACTGGCCTTGGGATCCTTGTAATTCTCCCTGTACACCTCAACGACGGGCTGAATGCCAGTCTCCTCCGTCATCGCCCGATAGGTGGTATAAACCGAGTCGTTCACCGTCACATTGGACATGCCGTCAAAGCCGGGTATGCTGACGCCCGGGAGCTTCGGCGGCAGCATACCGTACTGCAGGTAGGTGGTATCCGTCAATGCCCGGGTATAACTGTTCTCGCAGAACATGGGCACCAGAATGGCGTATAGCACCACAAACACAATGATGAAGAAGCCCACCACCGAGCTCTTGTTCTTCACAAAGCGGTTCAGGGCGTCGCGGAAATATCCGATGGGTTCCGTGTCAAACTTCTTGTCATGGCTCCTGCCTTCCATGGGTACAAACTCAAAAGCGGAGGCGGGAAGGTTATCGTATTTCATCTCACTCATCACTTTTTGCTCCCCATTCTAATTCTCGGATCAATGAATCCGTAGCTCAGGTCCACCACGATGCCGGAGGCCAGCGTGACCAGGGTATAGAAGGCGGACAGCAGCATGAAGAAGTTGTAATCGGGCGTAGCGGCCGTGATGGAGGAAACGTACAGCGGGCCAACGCCGGGAATGCCGAAGATCTGCTCAATAATCAGCGAACCGCCGATAATGCCGATGAACTCGCCCAGAATCATGGGGAAGATGGGCACCATGGCGTTGCGCAGAGCATGGCGCACCGTGGTCTCACCGCGGGACAGGCCCTTGGTGCGGGCCAGCAGGAGGTAATCGCTGGTCAGCACTTCCGTCAGCTCCGCGCGGGTGTAGCGGGCCAGGCCCGCTATCGTGCCGAAGCCCAGAGACAATACCGCAGGCACCATGGACACGAACATGGACCAGGTAAAGTAGTTCGTGCCCGAATTGATCTGGAAGGGGAACCACTGCAGCTTGAAGCACAGGAAATACTGCACCAGGAAAGCGTATACATAGCTGGGCACCGAAACAAAGACCATGACCGCCGTGGAAATGAAGTGATCCTGCCATTTGTTTTTGCGCAGGGCGGCGTAAATGCCCAGCACCAGGCCAATGGGCACAGCAAAAATCATGGTATACAGGTTGACGGCAATGGTAGCCGGCATCTTTTCCATGAAAACATCCCACACGTTGCGGCCCAGGTAGAGCACCTCGCTCACGCCCCAGTCGCCGCCCAGAAGGGTTCGCTGCAGGAAAATGCCGTACTGCTCGATCAGCGGCTTGTTGTAGCCCAGAGCCTCGCGGCGCATTTCAATGAGGGCCATGTCCTTGCCATACTGCTCCGCGGGCTTGTTCGGCAGCAGCTTGACCAAAACAAAGCACAACGAAATGATGATGAGGAAGACCATCAGCATTAGCGCGATTCTTTTCAAAACGTACTTAAACATGCTGTACCCCTTTTCGTAATTTATGGCGCGGCAGCATCAGCTGCGTTCGCCCACGCTGTCGAGCCATAAAGCGATCTGTTGTAGCCACAGCCGCTCATGCGAGTAACCCGTTTTACTCACCACAAGAGGGCAAGGATGTGCTGCTTGAAGCTCACCCTTGCCCTCCGAAGTGGTTCAACAATCAGTCACGCAAGGTGATTGGACTGCTTAGTTGTAGTTCAGCGTGCCGCCCTGAGAGGCCACATAATCAGCCCACTCCTGGTCGGAGTAGTTGAACGTCATGCGGGAGATGCCGCCGAAGCCCATGGGGAACATATACTCGTCGGAGAAGTAGTTGACCTTCTGGCTCAGCAGCGTAGCGGCGGAATCGCCGATGAGGGGCATGTAGTTGTAGTTCTGCAGCACGGCGTTCTCCAGGGCAGCCAGGATCACAGCGCGCTCCAGGTTCTTCTCGGGATCGGTGCCGGCGGGGAAGCACAGCTCAACCTTGTCGTTGGAGCCGGTCACGGTCGCCATCGCCGGGGAGCCGTTCATGATCTGGAACCAATCCCACACGCTGGCGGTGTAGGTGGTGCCTTCCAGCTCAATGTCCACATTGATGGTGGTGTAGTCCACGCTGCTGTCATAGCGCAGGCTGCCACAGTAGACCTCGAACAGGCCGAAGGCGTCGAACTCGCCGCCCTGGAAACCGATGTTGAACAGCATGTCAACGTTGTTGTTGCGCAGGGCGGGGCCAAAGGCATTGGAGATGGTGTTGTCCTTCACGAACTCCAGCTTGCCCTCCAGCTTGGTGCCCTTCACGGCCTCGATCCAGTTGTTGCTCAGGAACTCATAGCCGTCATGATAAGAGGGAAGATCAGCCGCCAGACCAATGGTGATCTGAACCTTGTCATCCTCATCCATCAGGCCCTGCTCGATGGCCTTGTCATAGGCCATGTCAAAGTACTGACGACCCATCTCCAGGTTGTAGCCGCTGATGTTCTCGATGGCGTCGTCAATGGTGGGATACAGCTTGCCTTCGCCAACTTCGTCCGCCAGGCCCCAGAAGTTGACCAGAGTCTGCTTAGCGGCGTCGGTCACACGATAGGGCGTGCCGCTCTCGGGGTCGGCAACGATGGAATCGCTGAACAGCGCGTAGGCGGGAATCCAGATGGGGTTCACGGCCATGCAGTAGCCCTGACGATCCAGGGACAGAGACAGGGCCATACGGAACTCCTTCAGGGTCAGGATGGTCTTGTTGATGTTCTCGCCGGCAGCTTCCTGGGTCTTGGTCAGGGCCTCCAGGCTGGGGTTCACGGCGAAGCCGAAGGTGGAAGCGCCGATGGAGTAGTAGGTGTAGTCGGAGGAAGCGTACTGTTCCGCGTACTCCTTGCTCAGGCCGAAGGTATCCAGCTGGCCGCTGAGGAACATCTCATAGCGGGTAGCGGTATCGGTGACGGGCACATAGCGCACATGCGTCGCCTGATAGCGGCCCTCGAAGTGGGGCTCGTTCCAGCCATACCAGTAGGGGTTCTTCTCATGAACGATTTCCTTATCGGTCTGATAGGAAGCGATCTGATAGGGGCCAAAGGAGGGAGTGGTCTCCTTGCTGGTGCAGTAGGTGCTGTTGAACACGCCGTCGGTGACGGTGGCGCAGGCATCGTAGAGGTCAGGCTTGACAATCCAGCTGGTCATGTCCAGCTGGTACTTGACATAGAAGCCGTATACGGGGGTGTCGACGATAACGACAAACTCGTTGTCGCTCACAGCCTGCACGCCGACCTTGTCGTAAGACATCTCGGGATAGGCATAGAGCGCGGACAGCTCGTCCAGGGCATACTCGATCATGGTTTCGACGCTCTGGCCATTGTAGACCTGGCCCTCGCCCTTGAAGAACTCGACCATCTCGGCCAGGGTCTTCCCGCTGTCAACCAGCGCGTCTTCGCCCTCGCCCCAGCTCTTGGCCTCGAAGTCATACTTCGCGCCGAAGGAGTAGACCCAGTTCACCTTGGCGGGCAGGTCGCCGTGCTCGGCCAGGAAGGAATCCAGGTCTTCGGAGCCATACAGGCTCATCAGGGAACGGATGGAGGTGTCAGCCGTGGTGCCCTGCTTGGCATAGGCCTCGGCGTTGTGCACCTTGGGATTCCTGGCATAGATGTTGTCGGCACGGAAGTTCTTGGCCACGGGATCCAGCAGACGCTTGATGGACTCTTCAACGGTCTTGGCGTTCAGCACGCTGCCGTCGTTCCACTTCAGGTCGTCGCGCATGGTGAACTTCCAGGCGCGGCCGGTCTCGCCCTCGGCAATGCCCCAGTCCTCGCCAACATAGTCAGCGGTGACATCCTCGGGCTCGCCAACGGCCATGTGATTCTCCCACACGAAACCGTCCATGTTCTCGTTGTAGTCGAAATCGTACAGACCGTCACGGATCCAGGTCAGCGCCAGGTCGTTGGCGGTGGAGTCCTGGTACGTGAAAACGTTCCAGGCCGTGGGGATGGTCGGGTGCGACTCATTATAGGTGTAGGTGGGCTCGGAGCCTTCGGCAAACGCGCCGATGCAACCAAGCACCATGCACAATGCCAAAACCAAAGCAAGGGTTTTCTTCATGAAAATTGTCCCCTCCTTACAATACTCCCGTATAAATTCATACGGTTTTAATATTATAGGTCATTTAATGAAGCATTGTCAAGCGCTAAATGGCTGGAAAGCGCGGCGGCGCAAAATGAATTTTCCCGAACAAAGCCTTGCAGTTTACATTGTTGACACGTCTTTCGGCCCTGGCCTTTAATTGTACTTTTTTTGTTTTTTAGAAAAAGTTTGTGTTTTCCGTCCGAATTCAGCCCTGATGAGTCCTCTCCCCACATCCACACGCCTTTTTGACACACAGACAGTCCGAGTTATCTTTGGTCAACACGGAACAAAAAGGGCCGGCAGCCTTCGCCGCCGACCCGAATCATCGTATTATGACAAACCCAGCTGCCGCAGCCTCTCCCCTTCGCCCAGGTACACGCCCTGGCGCAGCAGCTCTTTCTGCACCAGACGCACATCCACGCCGTGGGTGGTGACGCCTGTGGAGGCCGCGACAGCTGCCGCGACGCCCGCGCCCTGGGCAGGCTTCATGCTGTTGGTGCCGCAGCGCATGGTGGTCTGCGGCTGGCAGGAGGCCGTTTTTCCGCTGCCCACCAGCAGATTTTCCACACCCTGGGGCAGCAATATGCCGTAGGCAATGTCCACCGTGTGCTCGTAGAGGAAGCGTGCGCCGTCGGCAGTGGTCTCGCCGTTAACGGACACCTCCTGCACGCTGCCCTTGGCGTCCTCGTCAAAGGGATGATCCTTCGCGCCGTCGTCGCTCCAGGGCTTGGCGCACCGCACGCCGATCACATCATCCAGATAGACAGGCGTGGCGCTTGTCACGTCCTCGATCCACAGCGTCTTCTCACCCTCGATGGCGCGGCTGACCCGCACACCCATATCCTGGGAAATCTGCGAAATGTGGGCGTTCCGGAAGCCCGGAACCGTCCTGATCAGGAAGTCCGCGATGTAATAGCAGGCCTTCTGACTTTCCAATTCCGCCTCGGAATAGTCAAGGGGAGCCAGGGAGGGCAGCCGCCACAGCATGGTGTTCACGGACAGGTCGTTCAGACCCTTGAGGCCGATCAGGCACATCATATCCAGGCCGAAGAGCTTGCCTCGGGTCTTGCTGTACTCCCCGCGGATGATGGCCTCCTGCACCAGGGGGAACTTTCGTCCGCCGCGGTGAGGGAAATAAAAGTCGCCGTATTCCTTCCAGTTGGTTTCAAAGTCCTCAAAGCCGCGGATGCCGTCATGGTTCTTCGGGAACTCGTCGGGGTGCTCCCGGAAGTACTGGTAGAAGGCCTCGCCGTCAAAGCCGCTCATTTTGAAGGCCAGGCTGGCCGTGCCCTTGGTGACGCGCATGGGGCAGCCGGTCTGGGCGGCGATATCCGCCTCGCCCGTGCAATCGACGGTCACCTTAGCCAGCACAGCCCGGCGGCCCACCTTGGTCTCCAGGAAGAGGCCCTTCACCGTCTTCCCCTCCATAATGGGGCTGGCGGCCAGCACATGGGTGAAGACCGTGACGCCCGCCTCCTGGAGCATATCGATCAAAACGATCTTGAGCTTCTGCTCGTCAATGACCAGCTTGGCCTGGGGCTTGTCCCAGTCCCGGACGCAGCCGCCCATGGCCGTCAGGCGCTCGATGATCCGGCGGGGCACGCCGCTGAGCAGCTGTTCAAAATCTGCGCTGACATGGTTGTTGAGCAGGTTCGGGATGATATTGCTGGTCAGCACGCCGCCCAGGCAGCCGTTGCGCTCCACCAGTAGCACCTTCGCGCCGGCGTCCGCGGCGCTGATGGCCGCCGTACAGCCCGCGACGCCGCCGCCGGCCACGAGCACATCCACACTGTCCAGCACCTCAATCTCGCGCGCGGTTTCCATGATATTCATCGGGGTATCCTCCTTGGCACAGGGCAGGAGGAGCCTTTCTTCCCGAAAAAGGCGCCGTTACACCTCCACGGCTTCCATCCGCCGCAGATGTTCCTCCAGCCCGGTGATATTATGTCTGCGGGAGGCCGCCTCCGCCCGGTCAGGGTCGGAGGCCTTGATAGCCTCCAGCAGTTCGCGATGCTCGGGAAGCGTTACGTTCATTCTGGCTGAGGACATGGGATACAGGTTGTAGTACCGCTCAAACCGATGCCAATGCTGATGAAAGTTGTCGATCATCTGGGGAATCAGCGGCATATGGCAGTGATCCTTGATATAATCATGGAAGCGGCTGTTGGCCTGGCTGTACTTCAGCGTATCGCCCGCCGGCGCGACGGTCTCCATCTCCGCGACGACGGCCGCCAGGCAGCTCTTCTCCTCCTCGGTCATCCGGGTGGCGGCGGCGCGCACCGCCAGCACCTGCAATTCCCGTGAGATGGCGAAGTAGTCCTGAGCGGACGCCTGGGTAATGGGCGCCACCACGGCGCCCACATGGGGCGTCATCTGCACCAGGCCCTCCGCCTGCAGCTGCAATAGCGCCTCGCGCACCGGTACGCGGCTGACATGGTAATCCGCCGCCAGCTCATCCAAGATCAGGCGCTCCCCCGGCTGAAGCTCACAGCGCTCAATGGCGCTCTTCAGCTCGCTGTACAGCCATTCCTGCTTGGTCTGAAAGGGTACTCTCTGCTTTTCCGTCACTGTCTCTCAATCCTTTGGCGTCTCCGCCCTTTCCCGGAAGCCGGGAGCGGGCGGAGGGGGCTTTATTTCTGGCGGTCGAAGGCCGTCTGATACAGCTCGACATAGCGATCCATCCCCAGGCGCTTCAACTGCTCCAGGTAGCCGTCCCACTGCTCCTCAACACCGCCCTCGGCAATCCACGCAGCCTCCGTGCGGAAGACGTAGTTGGTCAGGTCCAGCTGGATCAGGTTCAGCTCCTCGATTTCTTCCAGGGTGAAGCGATAGGGGAAATTGTAAGGATACTTGGTCAAGTCATCGCGGTAGACCGCGCAGGTCTCTTCCTTGTAAACGTTGTTGGCGCGGGTGGCGATATACTGGTCGATGATCTCCTTGGTGGAAATCACCGGGGAGGAACCGATGGGCGCGCTCCAGGGCCAGTCGTTGGGCTGCACATCCTCGGGGCGCAGGGCAGTATTGTCCGTCCACTTGCCCGCCTCGGCATCGGAGGGCACCAGCGCCTCGGAGGCGGTCCAGCCGGCGGGCTTGAACATGCCGTAGAGCATCTGGATGTTGTTTTCCGGCTCGTTGATGTAATCCAGCCAGCGGATGGCGATCTCCGGGTTTTTGCAGGCCCGGGTCAGGGCAAAGGCGCCTTCGTTCATACCGGCCACGGCGCGCAGCCAGCCCTTGTCGCCATGGGGGCCGATCAGGGCCGGCATGATGGCGAAACGATCCTGGATTTCCGCGGAGGCCATGGAGTTCTTATAGCGATAATCCGAATAGCAGCCGACGCTGAGCTGACGGATCTTGTTGGTCAGCATGGTTCGATCCTGGGTAAAGATTTCCGGGTCGATGAGCCCCTCGGCATAGAGCTTGTGCAGATAGCTGACCGCTTCCCTGAAGCCCTCCTGGGCCGCAGTAAATTCTACCACACCATCGTCGCTGATGGCAATATGTTTTGGATTTTCCGCTACGCCGAAGGCCTGGAAGATCCACTCGAACTCCCGTTTCACCTCGCGGTTGAGGTCGTTGCTTTCCTGGTAGAGGAACGTCCAGGGGATGGTGTTGCCGTCTCCGGCCATGTCGTTGTCCTTGAAGGCCTTGAGGGCCTGATAAAATTCCTCGGTGTTGGTCGGCATGGGCAGGTTCAGAGCATCCAGCCACTCCTGGCGGATGATGGCAGCGCTGAAGGAATCAAAGCCCATATCCTGCATGGCGGTCAGCGCATAGATATGTCCGTCGGTGCTGGTGATGGACGCCCGATAAGTGGGATTCTCGTCAATCAGCCGTTGGATGGTGGGCGCGTACTCGCGGATCAGCCCCTCCAGGGGGATCAGGATGCCGTCGGCGCCCAGCAGCTGAGCCTCGTCAGCCGTCAAGGAGAGGGGGCCCATGAAGCCGTCGGGCAATTCGCCCCCGGCGATGGTCAGGTTTTTCTTCTCGCTCCAGGAGGCCTGGGGAATCATGTTCCAGGTGATGCGGACGTTGGTCTGCTCCTCCAGGTACTTCATCATGTCGGTCTGGTCATAGCGGCCGACGCGGGTGCTGTTCATGTTCATGCCCATGAAGGTGAACTCGACCGTCTCCTCCGTCAGGGGCAGGGTGGTTTCCGCCATGGCGGTCATAACGCCACAGCACAGGATGAGCGCCGTCAGCAGCGCCAAAAGCCGTTTTTTCATGGATGTTCCGCCTTTCTTCATCATAATTGTCGCTTGTGGGGCATGGGAAAACATAGTGATATTGCCGGTGACCCTTCACCTCCCTTGATGCCGCACGGGCCTTATTCCTTCACCGAGCCGAGGGTGATTCCCTGAATGAAGAAGCGCTGCAGGAAGACATACAGCAGCAGCATGGGCAGCGTAGCCATCAGAATGATGCCGTACTTCATGGACTCGGCCGCCTTCAGCATCTCCTCGTAGGCGGCCTGATCCTCTGTGAGCATCTCAAACAGGGGGCCGGACACCTGATTGGAGGCCAGCAGTTCCTTCAGCACCAGCTGGATGGGATAATACTGCTCCTTATCCAGGTAGATCATGGCGCGGAAATAGTCGTTCCACTGCCACACGCCGTAAAACAGCAGCATCACGATGATGATGGGCGTGGAGGTGGGCAGCAGGATGCGGAAAAAGTACCCGAAGTGCGCGCAGCCGTCGATTTCCGCCGCCTCGTAGAGGCTTGGAATATAGGTGGAGCGAAAGTAGGACGAGGCCATCAGCAGATTCATCACCTGAATGCCGGATACGCACAGCAGCACCCAGTAGGTATTGCGCAGGTGAAGCTGGTTGACCAGGATATACTGCGGAATCAGTCCGCCCTGGAAAAACATGGCGAACAGGAAAAACAGGCTGAGGATGCGCTTGCCGGAAAAATCCGACCGTGAAAGCGGGTAGGCCGCCATCAGCGTCAGGGAGGTGCTCAATATGGCCCCCACCACCGCGTAGAACATGGAGTTGGCATAGCCCGTCCAAAGCATGTCATAGTTGAAAATGCGCTTGTAGCCCTCCAGGTTCAGCCCCTTGGGCCAGAGGATCACTTGTCCGGACAGCACATATTCCGGACTGCTGAGCGAGGCAATCAGCATGAAGTACAGCGGATAGATCACCACCGCGCACATCAGGAGCATCACCAGCCCCGTTACCATGGTAAAGATTCTGTCGTTTCGACTCTCCTTCATAGCGGCGCTCCTTTACCACAGGCTTTCGTTGGTCAGCTTGCGGCTGACCAGGTTTACAAACAGGAGAATGACGACATTCACCACCGTCTGAAAGAGGTTGATAGCCGTCGAATAGCTGAACTGACCGTTCAAAAGGCCGATCTTGTACACATAGGTGCCAATAATTTCGGAGGTGCTCAGATTGGTGGCGCTCTGCATCAGCAGCACCTTCTGCGTATCCACATTGAGCATCCGCCCCACCTGAAGCAGCAGCACCGTCACCAGCGTGGGCACGATGGCCGGCAGGTCAATGTACCAGATTTTCTGCAGCTTGGTCGCACCGTCCAGCGTGGCGGCTTCATACTGGGATACGTCCACCGCCGTCAGCGCCGCCAGGAAGATGATGGCCTGATAGCCCGTATGCTGCCACACATGGGAAAGCACGAACACATGCCGGAACCAGCCCGGCTCGGCCATGAAGTAAATGGGATTGCCGCCCAGCCGCTTGATGAGGACGTTGATAATGCCGGAGGAGGGCGAGCCGAACAGCGTCAGCATGCCCGTCAGCACCACCAGGGAGATGAAATGCGGCGCGTAGGTAATGGTCTGCACGGACTTTTTCACCCACTTGCCCCGGGTGTGATTGAGCATGAATGCCAGGGCGATGGGCAGGGGAAAGGCCACCAGCAGCTGATAAAAGCTGAGAATCAGGGTATTGGCGATCAGCTCCCAGCATTGCGCAGAATTGAAAAACCGTTCAAAGTACATCAGACCGACCCAGGGGCTCTCCATGATGCCCTTGCCGATGCTGTAACGCTTGAAGGCGATCACCAGCCCATACATGGGAGCGTAATGGAAAATCAGAAAGAACACCACTGCCGGCAATACCAGCAGCCACAGCTGCCATTCCCGCTTGCCAATCAGGCGGGAGGAGCGAATGGAGCGGGCCTGCATGCTAATTCACCTCACTTTATATTTCATGAAATATCCAGGTCGTAAAGTTTCTTCCAGACTTTCCAATCCACCTCATTTCGATCAAATTCCTGTTCTTATTCCACCGTATGACCTTATTATACCGAACAGCAGCCCCCTTGTCAATCGGTTTTTATATTTAATGAAATATAAAATATGGTTTTGTCCAATTGGTTGACCTGCAGCAAAACGCCGCGCCCTCGATCAGGCGCGGCGAATTTCCGATTGGCAAAGCATGTTTTCTTGGCGGCGATACAAGCTCCTATTCAGGCTGCGCGGTCGGTTCCGCCATGGGCGCCGACGGCTCCTCGGCGCCATGCTCCTTGAGGTAGGCAAAGATTTTTCCGGCAATGGGCGCCGCCGCGCTGCCGCCGCCCTGACCATCCTCGATGGATTCCACCAGCACCGCCACGGCGTAGGGCAGCTCCCCGTCGGCAATGTAGCCCACAAACCAGCCATGGGTCACGTCCTGACCGTCCATGCTGCTCTCCGCAGAGCCTGTCTTGCCCCGGATATCCAGGCCCTCCACCGCAGCCTTCCGGCCCGTGCCGCTCTTGACCACGGCCTTCATGTAATCCTGCAATACCGCCGCGTTTTCCGGGGTGGTGGCCGTCCGGTAAACCTTCGACTGAAGTGTTTCCCGCACCTGGCCCTCCACGCTGCTGACGCTTTGAAGCAGGCGCGGTTCCATCATCACGCCGTTGTTGGCGATGGCGGCGGCCACCATGCACATGTGCAGGGGGGAAGCCACAATGGCGCTCTGGCCCATGCCGGAGGTCGCCACCTCAAACTGGTTGCGGCCCGTCGTGGGATAGCTGCTGTTTTCCACCACCAGATCCCGGAAGAGGAAATTATCGTTGAAGCCGAAGCTTTCCGCCGTCCGCCGCAGCATATCGTCTCCCATGGTCAGCGCCAGGAGGGCATAGGCGTTGTTGCAGCTGACGGTGAAGGCCCGCTTCATCGTCAGCTTGCCATGAATATCCTGGCCGTAATCCCGGATGGCGTGATCCATGACCAGCAAGCCGCCGGTGCACTCAATGTCATCCCGGGCGGCGGCGTTTTCCACATGATCCAGGGCCGCGATGGTGGTGATGATCTTGAAGGTGCTGCCCGGCGGATATACCGACTGGGTCGCCCTGTTCCAGAAGGGACGCCCGGAATCGCTCAGGGTCTCCTCCGTAATGTTTTTCGGGTCGAAGCCCGGCAGGCTCACCATGCCCAGCACCTCGCCGGTGCGGTAGTTCATCACCACCGCCGCGCCGTTTTTGCCCACGGACTGCTCGTTTTCGGCAAATGCCCGGGCTATGGCAGTGCACAGGCGGCTGTCCGCCGTCAGCGTGATGGTGTCCCCCTGGCGGGTGCTACCCGTAAGCAGACCCTTCAAAAGCTCCGGAAAGGAAGCCTGAAAGCCGTAAAGATAGCTGGTCTGAAAGGTCTCCACGCCGTTGGAAACCTGCCCCTGCTCATCCCCCAGCAGATGGACGATGGCGCTGCGGGCCGCCGCGTCCTCCTGGTAGCGCCGCTCCCCGCCCTCGGTGGTGGCCAGCACCACGCCGTTGCGGTCCAGGATGTCCCCGGCGATGACGACTTCCTTCTGGGCCCTTACCCGGGGATTCCTGCTGGAGGAAAACCAGCGGTTGCCATAGGTGATGATGCTGTACCCGCCGTATACCGCCAGCAGCAGGAACAGCCCGAACATCAGCAGGGCCAGAAACTTGAATTGCAGCCGTTGCTTCTTCATGGCGCACCCTCCTCATCCCCCTGGGCCAGGCGGGCGTCCTCCTCCAGGTCATCGGCGTTCAGGCTGCCCACGCCCTGCAAAAGGCCCATCAGGCACATGCTGGAAACCAGGGAGGTGCCTCCGTAGCTGACAAAGGGCATGGTGACGCCGGTCAAGGGCAGCAGCTTGATGACGCCGCCGATAATCACAAACGTCTGCAGGCCGACCATCAGCGTGCAGCCCATAGCCAGCAGACCATGGAAGCTGCGCCGGGCCGCCATGGCAATGGTCGTTCCCCGCCAGATCAGCGCTACATACATCAGCAGCACGCACAGGCCGAAAATCACGCCGAACTGCTCGCAGATAACGGCAAAAATGAAGTCCGTATGGTACACGGGGATGGTCTTGGGCGAACCCAGCCCCAGCCCTACGCCAAACAGCCCGCCGCTGGCAATGGCCATCAGGCTCTGGACGATCTGATACCCGGAGTGGTCGAAGTCCGCCCAGGGGTTCAGCCAGATAGCCACCCGGCGCTTCACATGGGCAAACATCTGATATCCCGCCACCGCCGCGCCCGCGCCGCCCAACAGGCCGATCCCCGTCATCAGCACATTGCTGGAGGAGGCGTAGTAAAGCAGCAAGGTCACGCCGTAGTACATCAGCGCGGTGCCCAGATCCTTTTGCAGCATAAGCAGCAGCAGACAGGTCACGGCAAAGCCGAGCCACAGGAAAAACTTTCTTCGGCTCATGAAATAGCTGATGATGACCAGCAGGCTCAGCTTGACGATCTCGCTGGGCTGAACGGAAATCCCCGCCACATAGAACCAGTTTTTCGCGCCGTTGGTTTCCTTGCCGATGACCAGCGGCAGCACCAGCAGCGCCAGGGACACGGGAATCATCAGCGCCACCGGCACACCCCAATGTCGCACCAGCCGCACCAGGTAAATGCACACCACCATGCACACCAGCCCGACGCTGTAATAGGTGGCCTGCTGGTAGGCATAGGCAGGATTGGTGTCGTAGAGCACCAGCACCCCCAGGGCGCACAGAAAATTCACCAGCGATAAAAGCAGCTTGTCCGCTGGAAAAAGCCGGGGCAGAAAATTGGTGCCCACATGAATCATCACCGGCACAGCCAGCGCCAGCGCGAAGCCCTGCCATACCAAGTCCCGAAGACCCAGCAGCAGAAAGGCGCTGAAATAGAAAACCTTGACCACGCTGGCCAGCAGTCTGCCGGGATCCCGCCGGAAGCCGCGCTCCTTAGGCATCCACATCACGCTCCCTTCTGCGGGAGGGACGGAGCCGCGGCCGGGCCGGGGCAAAATCCTCCTCAGGCGGATCGAAATCATCGTTGCCCCTGGGCGCGTCCAGGATCACGCATTCCTCGGCGGAAGGCGGGCTTAGCTGCCGTCCCGTCCAGAGCATGTCCGGCGGCGCCTCCTCCTGCTGGCGACGGCGGCGGCGAGGCGCATGCAAGCCGAGGTCGGCATCAGCCCACCCCTGGGAAGCCGACGGCGCGTATGCCCCCGGCGTCTGTGGCGCGCCGCCCGTATGGCCGTCATTCGCACTTCCATATGGGTTACTTTTTTCATATGACTCGTGTAATATGTAACCTTCCACGGGATAACGCTGCCCTGTGTCCATCCAAGTGTCCTGTTCGTCCCGCATGACGTCCCCGCGGCAGCCAGCATCGTTTGTTACGTCTTGGTTACATTCGGTCGGACAATTCTGCAACATGTAACCGTCCGTTTGCATATTCGGAGACACGCCCTGGGGCATCCGCCACCCCGCAGGTACGGAAACCGGCGGCATCCGATCATCAGGAGCGAAATTCGGGCGCTGTGTTTGGTGCTGGCCGTGCGGTATGCAGCCCTCGGGAAATGTCGGCCAGCCGGCCGGGCCGTATCCGCTGAAGGCGGCGGGCGATCCGGTCTCCTCCTGCCAGGCTGCCCGGGGCGCGCCGTCGCTCTCTGGCTCATCGGGCGCCAGCGCCGCCCGCCGGGTAGCCTCCAGCCCAGCGAACAGGCGAAGGCGCAGCGCGGCCTCGCCCACCTCCAGGGTATCGCCGTGGCAAAGGGGGTTTTCCTTGGGGCGGCTCCGGGCTGTCAGCTCCTCGCCCTCCACCCGGCACGTCTGACCCCGCCAGGGGCGCAGCAGCAGGCCCACGCCTTCCTCAAAGGCAAAGTCCACATGCTTGCTCGCCACGCCCTCCACGGGCACCACCAGGTCGCATGTGCGCAGATACCCCAGCACCCCCTCCCGGGGCACCGGGAGCACCGTGCCTTCCGGCAACTCCCCGGAACCGCGCCGCACCACCAGCTCTCCCACCATGCCGGCATCCGGCAAGCGTCGGAGGCGGCGGTGCTGGGCCCGGCGATCCTTTCGCAGCCAGGCGAAGGAGCGCCACACCATCAGGCCCCCCAGCAGAACGAACCAATACCGCAGGCCAAGGGCCAAAACCTCATAAATATCCTCGGGCATACCATGTCCTTTCGGGCAATTGGGGAATCAAGCCAGCATTTCCCGCAGCTCCTTGAGGAGGGGCCGCAGGTTCTTCGGCGTATATTCCGGATCGCGCTGAACACAGATGGTCAGGTTTTCCGGGCGGAAAACGCTCTGGGCCGCGTCCAGCAGATCCTCGCAGGTCAGATCGTCATACATTTGGGCCTGAGCGTCCAGATCGCAGCGGCTCAAATCCCCCGCCATCCAGCTCCAGCCCATCAGTTCCGCCATACCGGACACATCGTCCTGATAAAAAACCAGGTTATCCGTAAACTGCATCCGGGTCTGGTGCAGCCGCAAAGGGCGGATATACATTTTCAGCCTGCACAGCAGCGCGAAAACCTTGCGCAGGCTGTCCGCCAGCAGATCCTGGCGCACATCGTAACGGATGACCAGGCGCCGGAACATGCCCATTTCCTCGGTGACGGAATCGATCTCCGCCACCAGAGCCTGCTCCTCCCGCAGGGTCTGGAACAGCAGGGAATCGCTGTTGCCGGCGGTAATGGCATTGAGCACTTCCCCGGCCAGGGGGAAGACCCTGTCGTCATCCAGATCAAAGGCCAGCTGCACCTTGGCCTGACCGCCCTCCTGCTCCAGCACCATATCGTTGCGGCCGTCCCGCATGCAGAAGCCCAGCGGTACCGTCTGGGCAAAGGGCTGCTCCTCATCCCTGGGCGCAAGCTCCTCAAAGGCGGCGCAGACAGCCTCCTCCATGGCTTCGGACAGATTGCCCGCCACGCACAGGCAGGCATTTGCGGGCTGGAACACCAGCCGCTGCCAGCGCCGAATGGTCGCCGGGGTCATGGCCGCGACGCTCTCCGCCGTGCCCATCATGCCGAAGACCCCCGCGCCGGTTCGCCGGAACCGGCGTGCCGCTTCCTCCTCAAAGTCCGCGTCCTCCTGCTCGATCTGGCGGATGACCACCTGCTTCTCCGCGTCGATGGCCTCCTGTGTCCAGGGCGTGTCGCTGAAGAAGCGAAGGAACAGCGCCAGCACCTCGTCAAAAAAGCGGGGATGGGTCTTCAGGCGGAACACGACGCCCTCGGGATAGGTGGCGCCGTCCAGCTCCGCGCCGAAACGGGCCGTCAGCTGATTCAGCGCCGCAGCGTCCAGCTCTCCCAGGCCGCGGAAGCATAAATGCTCCAGCAGATGGCAAACGCCCTGGTTCTGCTTGTTCTCGTACAGCGTCCCGCCCTTGAGGAACAGGCTGAACTCCATGGCATGGAGATGGTTCTGACGGCAGGCAAGGACGGTCATCCCGTTTCGCAGGCTGTGTTCATGTACGCTGGCCATCACGCATCCTCCTTCAGACGATCCCTTTTGTACGCTTTCTATTATAGTGAAAAAACCGTCCGGGCGCAACACTCGAACGGCTGATATTCCTGTAAAAAGATCGCTTCGGTTTATTTTCCTTCCACAATCAGGCCCTTGATGTCGCTGACCACGCTGGCCATGCTGCTGGAATCCTTGACGCTGCCGGCCACCTGGTTATAAGCATGGAGCACGGTGGTATGATCCCGGTTGCCAAAGACCTGGCCGATCTGCGGCAGGGACATGTTGGTCAGCTCCCTGGTCAGATACATGGCGATCTGCCGGGGCACCGTCACCTCCCGCCGGCGGCTGGGCTTAATCAGCGCGTCCACATCCAGGCTGTAATAGTCGCAGACGGTCTGCATTACCACCTGCGCGGTGATCTGCCGGGCCTTGGGCTGCACCAGCACATCCCGCAGCGCCTCCTGGCACAATTCCACCGTCACAGGTCGGCCCACCAGGTTGGCGTAGGCGTGAAGGCGGATCAGGCTGCCCTCCAGCTCACGGATATTGCTGGACACATGGGTGGCGATGAGCTCCATTACCTCCGGGGGGATGTCCATATGCTCCTGCCGGGCCTTCTCCCGTAGAATGGCGATACGCGTCTCAATATCCGGCTTTTTGATGTCAGCGATCAGACCCCAGGCAAAGCGGCTGGAAAGGCGCTCCTCCAGCTTGGCGATCTCCTGGGGCGGGCGGTCGCTGGTGAGGATGATCTGCTTTCCCGCGGTGTGCAGCGTATTAAAGGTATGGAAAAACTCCTCCTGGGTGGACTCTCGTCCGGCGATGAACTGGATGTCGTCCACCATCAGGATGTCCACATTGCGGAAGCGGTAGCGGAACTCCATGTTCCGGCCCTGCTGAATGGCGGTAATCAGCTCGTTGGTAAAATTCTCGCTGGTGATGTAGAGCAGACGCTTCTCCGGATACTGCTGCTGCACATAATGGCCGATGGCGTGCATCAGATGGGTCTTGCCCAGCCCCACGCCGCCGTGAATGAACAGCGGGTTGTAGGTATCGGCGGGCTACTCCGCCACCGCCAGGGCCGCCGCGTGGGCAAAGCGATTGCCGCTGCCCACCACGAAGGTATCGAAGGTGTACTTCGGATTCAGCTGAACCGTGCCCTCCGCCGCCGCCGGCGCGCTCCCGCCCCGCTGGCCCCGGCCCTCATATTCTGCTTTGGTGAGGATTTCTACATTGATATTATGCCCCGCTGCCTGGGACAGGCTGGAGGCAATCAGGGATGCGTAGCGGTTATTGACCATCATCCGCATGTTTTCCATGGCGATAATGAGGGTCAGCACATCGCCCTCCAGGCTTTTGGGCGTCAGGTTGGTTTCGATCCAGGTGTGATAGGATACCTGGTTCATTTCCTGCTTGAGCTGCTCGCAGGCCTTACCCCATAGCTCGTTCATATCCATGCCTTCATCCTCCGCATCCTAAGACCGCTTTTGCGATATGCGCAGACCTGATCCACCGGCCCCGCCCTGCATAGACAGCCGCGGCCCCCCTGCTGTGGATAACCTGCCGTTTCCTCGTTTCTCCGCGTTTTCCGCTCGAATATATTACCATGAAAGCCTTGAAATATCAAGGGTTTTTCAAAAGATTGCCGATTGAATACCGCTTCCCGGCTGTTGATAAGTTATCCACCAACGGATTGTGGCTCCCCCAAAAGGACACCACAATCCCTGCTTTTTCGCGTCCATTTTTATGCAGGACTGCATACGCCGCTTCCTTCAAAAATTGCCTGCCGCGCAAAAAAATACCGAAAACAGAGAAGATACATAGGAATCCGCCCCCGCGGTGTCGAATGGAGCACAGCGTAAGGGATTGGTCGGCCGGCGGGGCGCTGAGCGCGTCCGCCTGTGGAGGAAGGGGACATCCAACATGCCTGCAAGCATCAAAACCAGCGACGTGCGCCACGCGCTGCGCCCCACCCTGGGGACGGAGCTGGTGGACGGCGCCCCGGTGGCGGAACAGGTCGCCCAGGCGCTGCGGGCCTACGCCCCTTACCGGGATACCTTCTTTACCCTTCAGGAGCGTTTGGCCAACACCCTGTTCAACCTGCTTTACGGCCTTCTGGGCCCCTCCATGACCGTCCGGCTAGATGACGGCAGCAGCGTCCGCATCCGCATCAGCGACCTAACGGACATCGCTGACGACGCGATGTACGCCTTTTTCAACAGCCTGACGGTCTATTCCGTCAATTATGAAAACCTCAAAGACTACTCTCTGCGGGCGGGCTCGCTCAGCGCCATGCGGGTACTGTACGAAAAATACGACGCATTCCAGTCTCCGGAGGAAAAGCGCCTGATGGCCCGCATCATCCGAGGCGGCTATCCCCAGCGCCGCTACACCGCATGGCTGCCGGAGGCCCAATAGCAGTTTTTCCCTGCAACAAAACGCGCTTCCGAGCCGTTGATTCTCCCGGACGCCATTTCCTTTGCCGACAGAAAGGATGCTTATGCTTCATTATACGCGAAAGCGCGCCGCCGCATGGCTCGCGGCGCTTGTGCTTCTTTTGCCCTCCGCCTCCCTGGCGGAAACCGTGGTCACGTCCTTCTATCCGATCTATTTGTTTGCCCTGAACCTCTGCGACGGACTGGAAAACGTGACCGTCCACAACCTGGCCGCCCCCGGCGCCGGCTGCCTGCACGACTATCAGCTGCAAACCCGGGATATGAAGCAGCTGGCCCAGGCGGATGTTTTCCTTATCAACGGCGCCGGAATGGAAAGCTATCTTTCCGGCGTTGCCGACGCCTTCCCGGCGCTGCCTGTGGTGGACGCCTCCCTGGGCATCGACCTTCTGCCGGCTGAGGCGGAGGGCATCGCTGTGGGCGAGGCCGAAGGTCTGTGGAACGCTCATGTCTGGCTGGATGCCGCCAACGCCGAGCAGATGGTTCGCAGCCTGGCCGACGGCCTGGTCGCCGCCCTGCCCTCCCATAGGGACGCTATTCTTCAAAACCGCGACGCCTATCTTGCCCGTCTGGCCGCTCTCCACGAGGAGCTGACCCTGGGCCTGGCCGGGCTGCCCCGGCGGGATATCATCACCTTCCACGAGGCCTTCCCCTATTTTGCCCGGGCCTACGGGCTGAACGTGGCCGCCGTGGTCAACCGCGAGCCGGGGGACGCGCTCTCCCCCGCCCGCCTGGCGGAACTTGTGGGCGTGGTCAAAGCCCTGGGGCTTCCGCCGCTGTTTGTGGAGCCTCAGTATCAGGACATGGCCGCCCAGACCCTAGCCGCTGAAACCGGGGCCGCCGTTTATACCCTGGATCCCGTTGTCACCGGCCCGGAAACAGACATTCCCCTGACCTATTACGAGGACGTGATGCGCCGGAACATGGCCGTTCTGCTGGAAGCGCTGGGAAGCGGATCATAACATCGCGTTTGCGAATACCGCCATGACGGGGCCGCCTGGATGGGCAGCCCCTATTGGTTGATCTCATCATAACAAAACCGCGAACCAGGGAGAAGGATCAAGGCCATGAGCAAAAGAAACCGCCTTGGCCAAATGAGCGCGGCCTGGCAGCCGCTGCCGGGAAAAGCAAAGGAAGTTTCTTCATTTGTATAAAATTAACAATACAAATCCTTCGCACATCAGATGACACGGCAAGCGCTCTATGAGCAGCTCAAGGCAGGCGTCAGGCAAATACCAAGACAACCATGCGAAACGAAAAAAGTGGAGACGGCCACAGAGGAAGCATGTCCGGATCATTCCCACATCCTGGTGCGCATGCCGCTCTGCGCAAGTTCGGCATGAGAAAGCTCGCCTATGACCTTCGAGCGGCATATGAGCACGAAGTCCGGCACGGGGACGTCGAGATTGCAGTGCGGATGTACAGGGGCGCCGCAGGGCAAGAATGGCGGAATCCATTCGCAATCAGCCCCAAAAAGATGCAGCCAATGAACAGATCATCCTGAAAGAATCCGTTGACCCGTTTAGGGGCAGCAAGAACAAATAAGCCATCGAAAAAGGCGGCTTTAGCGGCGTCCGGAAATATCATGGCGGTTGAAAGTCCATCCAGTGACTTGAGGCGCGTCCCGCAATATGCTTTGAAGCCACGGCACCTGTCATCGGCTTAGCCGAGGGTTTAATCAGTACGCTCCGGCAGCGCAGAGCATGAGCAGGTCGGAAGCCACCGGCGAACCCTGCCGCGAAGATCGGCCGAGTTCTGCCGCATGCTGAACCTGCGGTTCCAGCGGAAGAAGCCCCTGACGCTCGGCATCAGCAGCAGCGCCGCCAAGCCCAAACAGAACGCCATGGCAAAGCCAAGGTATTCGCCCGGACAAATGAGTCTGACGGCCATGCCATCCAGCGGCATGGACATAAACACCTGCCCCGGATCAGGAACAAAGGCCCGCAGGACAAGGGCATTAAGGGTCACGAACAGCAGCCCCATCAGTACCCTACCTTTTCCGCTCGCTCATCGTCATCAGCCTTAAGCCATAGACAGCCCCATGGTTGAGCATGGAAAGGTAAATCTCCACCGGCGGCTGGGCTCCGTAAATAAAACGGCCAAGGATGATCACCGTCAGGTAATAAAAGAAGCCCGCCATCACCCCGGTATAGGCAGCCCAGACCGTCCACCGGGAGCGCCGCTTCTGTTCGCGTCAACGGACAGATGCTTCCATACCGAATCATGTTTTCAACCTGCATGGCCGCGCACAGCGCTGTCACCGTGCGCCTGCGAACCTTCTCAGACTGACGGCGGCGACGTACCGCCAGGCATGAATCGCCGCAAAAACGATCAGCGCGAAGGCATTAAGGCCGTACATACCATTGCCTCCTTAAACACCGGTATAGATCGGAAGAGCACACGTCTGAACTCCAGTCACATGTCAATCTCGTA
>ERZ777306.2134-NODE-2134-length-26631-cov-67.114126_pt1 | contig 26631 bp, 20 predicted proteins | sample MGYA00374966_ERZ777306 | MGnify/ENA primary metagenome ERZ777306 (study PRJEB29329, sample SAMN06343882) | mouse gut metagenome | isolation source: Mouse cecum | place: Austria: Vienna | collected 2014-11-15 ...
CAAAGATATGCTGGGTTGCGATGCGTGTCAAGGCGGAAAATAGAATGGTTACGCTATGATAGAATAGACGGGAACAGTTGTTGATATGAAAAGTCACCATTGTTCCCGTCTGTCTTTTATTTTCTCTTGAAGGTGCTTCTTTTATTTTTCAGTCGTTGCTTCCTGCGCTTTCCGTTCCTTTTTCTTATTGATAAATCCGATTTTCAGATTGGCTTCTTCTTGTTCTTTCTTAATCTGCTGCATGGCGGAAAGAATTTGCGCCAACTCATAGACAGATGCCGCAGCCTGGCGGTCGGTCTCACTCATGGTTGTCTTGTAGGCACGGTCGCCGAGGTATTCTACGCGTAGATTCTTGTCTTTGTTGAGGTTGATGAATCCGATAACGTTTCCGTCCGCTCCCAGTTTATAGTCCGCTTTCTCTATCTTTTCATTCATGTCTGTCGTTTCGTAGCTGTCGTTGGAAGCCGGAGTTTCGGCAAAGCTGCCGTCGGGGGCAATCACTTTGACGCCTACATGATGGATATTGCCTGCACCACAATAGATGGAAGTCATGCTCATGTTGCCCAGTTCGTCCACCTGAAAGCGGAGAAAGGAGCGGTGCATGTTCTTTTCTATGCTCTGTGCAGGGTGGAGATAATTGCCTGTCTGCTGGTATTCGGCGTCCTTTTCGAGGATGAATTTGTCTTTGATGGCGTTGAACGCTTCGGTCTTTGCCTGGAAGGCGCTGTCGAGATAAGCGAGAGTCTTCTGCTGTGCCTTTGTCTCTACATCGAGCATCAGTGCCTGTCCCGCTTTGCGTGCTTCGAAGGCTTTGGGGTAGAGGATTTTGATACTGTCGATTTGCGACTTGGCTTCTTCGTAGTCGCCACGTTCGTAGGCAGCTTTGGCAACCGCCAGTTTCTCATTGGCTTTTTTTTCAAGCCCGTTGCCGCAGGCAGCCAGTGCCAGCGTGCCGCAAAAGAGGATAATCGGTTTTTTCATCACAAGTCTTATTTACTATTTTATTGTTTACGGTTTACTGTTCAGGACAGACAGGCTGTTTCTGATTCATTGTTCACTTATTAACGGCAAAAGTACGAATATATCCCTTATTTTTGTAATTTTGCATCCTCAAAACGTATAACTAAAAGGAATGATAGAGTTGACTCAAGAGGAATTGAAGCAGCAATTCAGCGAACCCATCTTCGGACAGATAGCCGAAACGGCGGATACGCTCGGTTTGGAATGCTATGTGGTAGGCGGTTATGTTCGCGATATTTTTCTGCAACGTCCCTCTAAAGATATAGATGTAGTGGTTGTAGGCAGTGGAATTGAAATGGCGGAAGCACTCGGCAAACGTCTGGGACGGGGTGCGCACGTTTCTGTTTTCAAGAATTTCGGAACGGCACAGGTAAAATATAAAGCTACGGAAGTGGAATTTGTCGGTGCGCGCAGGGAATCCTACCAACGGGATTCGCGCAAACCGATTGTTGAGGACGGTACGCTGGAAGACGACCAGAACCGTCGGGATTTCACTATCAACGCCCTTGCGGTTTGTCTCAACAAGGCGCGTTTCGGCGAACTGGTAGACCCGTTCGGCGGTTTGGATGATATGAAGGAGAAGACGATTCGTACTCCGCTCGATCCGGATATTACTTTTAGTGACGACCCGTTGCGCATGATGCGCTGCATCCGTTTTGCTACGCAGTTGGGCTTTTATATTGACGACGATACTTTCGACTCGCTTTGCCGCAATAAGGAACGGATTGAGATTATCTCCCGTGAGCGCATTGCGGATGAACTGAACAAGATTATTCTTTCGCCGATTCCCTCGAAAGGGTTTGTCGACCTCGACCGTAGCGGATTGTTGCCGTTGATTTTTCCGGAATTTGCAGCGCTGCAAGGGGTGGAGACACGGAACGGGCGTTCGCACAAGGATAATTTTTATCATACGCTCGAAGTGTTGGATAATATCAGCAAGAAGACTGATAATCTTTGGTTGCGCTGGGCGGCGTTGCTGCACGATATTGCCAAGCCTGTCACGAAACGGTGGGAGCCGAAGGCGGGATGGACGTTCCATAATCATAATTTCATCGGTGAGAAGATGATTCCGGGGATTTTCCGGAAGATGAAGTTGCCGATGAATGAGAAGATGAAATATGTGCAGAAGCTGGTCAGCCTGCATATGCGCCCTATTGTCATTGCGGATGATGTGGTGACGGACTCGGCGGTGCGTCGTTTGCTTTTTGAGGCGGGCGATGATATTGATGATTTGATGATGCTTTGCGAAGCGGATATTACTTCCAAGAATATGGAACGCAAACAGCGTTTCCTGAATAACTTCCAGTTGGTGCGCCAGAAGTTGAAAGACCTGGAAGAAAAAGACCGGGTACGTAATTTCCAGCCGCCTGTGAGTGGAGAGGAGATTATGGAAATCTTCGGTTTGCAGCCGTGCCGGGAAGTAGGGGGGCTGAAAAGCGCGATAAAGGATGCTATTTTGGACGGAGTGATTCCCAATGAATATGAGGCTGCCCATGCTTATCTGATGGAGAGGGCGAAGAAGATGGGGTTGAGGCCGGTTGATAAATAGATATTCTTTATAAGAATAGGAAGTTTGTCAACAAGCAGGAAGTAGAAGTATACTGGTAATATAACTCAGGCTCGGATTACACAGATTAAAGTAATTTAAATTCGTGTAATCCGAGCCTGAAATATAATAATCACTTATTTCTTTATCAGTGCAGTTGTTATTCGGGCAATGTCACAGAGAAATATGGATTCGGAGTATGTTGCTCAAAGATGATGGCTTTCATCTTTTCTACGATGTCCGGATGTTGGAGTGCTATGTCGTTATCTTCGTGAATATCAGTCTTCAGATTATAAAGTGAAGGTTTTCCCTTTTTGACGATTAGCTTCCAGTCGCCCATGCGTACCGCTATCTGATTCGTTTCATTGAACTCCCAATACAGGAAGTCATGTTGCTTCTGTTTCTTCTTGCCCAGCAATGTCGGAGCGAAAGAGATTCCGTCGAAATAATCCACGTCTTTCTCCTTGTTGCGGTATTTCTTTTCGTAGTTCTTGATGCCGGCTATGTCGCAGAATGTAGGCATTAAGTCGTAGAAAGCACAGATGTGGTCGTTCACCTCACCGGCAGGCACGCGTCCCGGCCAACGGGCGATGAATGGAATGCGTATGCCGCCTTCGTGGCATTGGCGTTTCAGTCCGCGCAGCTTTCCGTCTCTGCCGAAGAAAGTGGGGTCGGCTCCGCCTTCTTCGTGAGGGCCGTTGTCACTGGAGAAGATGACTAATGTGTTCTCGTCCAGTCCTTTCTCTTTCAGCTTCTTCAATACTTCACCTACGTAATAGTCGAGGCGGGTAATCATGGCGGCAAATTGGGCGTGGGTATGCGTGATAGCGTTGTAACGTGAGCCTTCACTGCCTTTGAATTCTTTGTCTGGGTCGAATTTTGCCTTGTATTCGTTCAGGAGGGAATCTTCCGGCTGAACCAGTTCCGCATGGGGCAATGTGTAAGTGAATACACCGAAGAAAGGATGTTTGGCGTCTTGTTTGTCGAGCCATTCCATTGCTTTCTCATGAATCATGTCGGCGGAGTATTGCGGGCGTTTCTGGTATTCGGGGCCGTACATCGGATATTTGATGTTTTCGTCCATGATGACACGTACTACGCCCGTATCGCCCAGCGCTTTGCTGTAACGGTTGAGGAAGTTGGGATAGTAGAGGTGAGCCTGGAACTGGCAGATATAGCCGTAGTATTCGTCTATGCCCCGTTTGTCGGGAGTGGAGCAGGAACCTTCGTAGCCGCCCGCCCATTTGCCGAACATACCTGTGGTATAGCCGTTGTCTTTCATGATTTCCGGCAGGATGATGTGGTCAGGGTCGTAAGGATGCTGTCCCACTACGGAATATTCTTTGTTATTTCCGTACATGGTGATGGGAGAATTTCTCCAATATTCCTTGTTGCCGCGTACTTCGCAGTGGCCGCTGTGCTGTCCTGTCATGAATGAGGCTCTCGAAGGAGCGCTGACAGGGCTGCCCGCATACGCTTGCGTGAAACGTATGCCTTCGCTTGCCATAGCGTCAATATGGGGAGTGCGTATGAACGGCTGACCGTAGCATCCCAAATCTCCATATCCCATGTCATCACAGAGGATAAATATAATATTAGGTTGGGAGTTCTTCTTCTGTGCATTGGCGGATAGAGCGGATAAGAGCAGTGTACCGCCAACTAGTGAGATTGATTTATAATCCATTATGTTGTTTGATTTTTTTTAGTTGAATGTCTGCTTTTTTTAAGGTTGAATGTACGAGTATTCGGAACTATTTGCCTATTATATCCTTTCCATCGCGTACGCTTTGGAGAATATTTTGCAGTTCAGTCACCTTTTCAGGCATTTTGGAAGCATAGTTGGTCACTTCTTTTACTTCCTGCATTTTGTAGAGTTGTGGCTCTTTGGAGTTTCCGGTTTCTATTTTCGGTCCCCACTGAATCATTTTCGGGCCGTTGCTTGGTTCGATGTATTTCCAGTCTTTGGTGCGGACAGATAAAGTTTGGTTGGCAGCTTGTTCGATAACCCACGGACGGTCTTTCTTGTCTTTGCCCAACCAGCTTCCGAGGAAGTTGTAGCTGTCCGGTGCTGTGTTTTTGGGCATAATGGCTCCGGTCAGTGAAGCGAGAGAAGCCAACCAGTCGATTTGTGAAACCAATAAGTCCGAAGTCATGCCTTTTTTCACTTCGGCAGGCCAACTGACAATGGCGGGGATGCGGGTTCCACCTTCGAACGCGCTGTATTTGTTACCTCTCAGCGGTCCGGCAGGGCTGTGTCCGTTGAGGAGTTCTTCAGCTTTATCGTCATATCCGTCGTCTACTACCGGTCCGTTATCGCTTGAAAGGATGATGAGGGTGTTTTCTCTCAGTCCCAGTTTCTCCAGTGTGTTCATGATTTCACCGACGCAATAGTCAAACTGTACGATAGCGTCACCTCTCAGCCCCATCGGGTTCTTGCCTCTGAAACGATCGTGAGGGAAGCGGGGAACGTGTACGTCGTTCGTTGCGAAATAGAGGAAGAAAGGTTTGTCCTTGTTTTCTTCGATGAATTGGATGGCGTGGGTGGTCAGTGAGTCTGCTATATTCTCGTCTTTCCAGAGTGCCTTGCCACCGCCTTTCATATAGCCGATACGGGAAATCCCGTTGACGATGGACATATCGTGACCGTGGCTGGGTTTCAGGTTATACAGCATTTCAGGATTGCTTTTTCCGGTAGGTTCGCCTTCAAAGTTCTTCTGGTAGCTTACTTCGATAGGGGCACTGGGGTCGTAGTTGGCAACTTTCCCGTTTTCGATATACACACAGGGAACGCGGTCGGCTGTGGCAGCCATGATGTAATGGTAGTCGAAGCCTAAATCGCCCAGTGCGCAGGGCAGGGGAGCGTTCCAGTCTTGTGTGCCCGCCTTATCGCCGAGTCCGAGATGCCATTTGCCGATGGCAGCGGTAGTGTAGCCCGTACTTTTGAACATATCCGCCATCGTGTACTGTTCGGGACGGATAATCATTCCGGCGTTTCCGGCAGCTACGTCCGTTCCTTTTTTGCGCCATGCATATTCGCCTGTCAGCATGGAGTAGCGGGAGGGGGTGCTGGTTGCGGCAGTGGCGTGGGCGTTTGTGAAAAGGATTCCTGATTTAGCCAGCTGGTTGACGTTGGGTGTTTTTACGTTTTTGGCTCCGTAACATTGCAAGTCTCCGTAGCCGAGGTCGTCGGCGTAGATGAATACGACGTTAGGGGCTTTTGACTTTGTCGGTACCGTGTTTTCCGGCGTTTTGTTCGTTGCGTTTACTGCGCAAGCAATAGAAGATGCAAGGGTTAGAATCAAAGGTTGTTTCATCATCTTGTTAGGTGAATTAAATTGATTAAAATATTGATACAATGGGCATGTCTTTCAATATATGTATAAAAAATAAATGATTTTGCTTTGAATAACAGAGAGCCTCTTCTGGTGTTTGAGGCTCGTTATAGTATGTTTTGAATGCTCTTGTAACGAAGAAATCAGCTTAATTCGATAATTTCCTCATTGCAATTAGTCAGCTTTTCGATACCTTCATTAGTGACTACCCAAGAGTTTTCTATACCGACAGGACCTACACCCGGAAGAACTATTTTCGGTTCGAGGGCAAACACCATTCCCGGCTCCAGTTCCTGCTTCATGCGGGGGGCGAGTACCGGTGCTTCATTGATTTCGATCCCGATGCCGTGACCGATAAACTTGGCTTGCTGACCTGTACCCATGAATTTGTCTGCAAATCCGGCTGCGGTGGCAATTTCGATAGCTGTATCATATAGCTTCTCGCAAGGAACCCCCGGACGGGCTATGGAAGCAATCTTTTCCTGAATATCGAGGCAGACTCGGTGAGCTGTATAAGCCTCTTCGGATAGCTTTCCGATAGAGAATACGCGGCTCATGTCTCCCATATATCCGTTGAAGTTGCCGCCCAGGTCTACCATGACGCTTTGCCCTTCTTTTAGTAGGGACTTGTTGGTTCCACCCGGCAGGGCAGGGTCAAGACCTTGACCACCCAGTGCAAAGTCATACGGGGAAGGATAACCGGCATTGTCTCCGGTCAGCACACTGCCCATAAAGATTTCCATACTGCGTCCGAATACGCGGAAAATACCCAAACAGCCTTGCAGGCGCATCAGACGTTCTATCTCGATAGAAAACTCGATATCTGTCATGCCGGGACGATATACACTCGGTATCAGGTCGTACGCTTTTGCGTGGGCGATGCCCGAACGGCGGAACATTTCGATTTCAATAGGAGTTTTTACACTGCGTGCCTGGCGAATCAGCGGGGTTCCGTTCACAACTTCCGCTTCTGGGAACAGGCTTGCCAGACGGCAATATTCCGTGTAGGGAAGTTCATCGCCTTCCAGCATTAACTTTGCAGGCATCGGCAATCCCTGTTCTTTCAGCAAATCGACAATTTGTTCCGGTTTGCGGATAGGGAAGGCATGTTCGCCTGTGATATTATTGGGACGTTTGAAAAATAGCAATGCAGGTGAGTGGAGAGGGAGATAAATATAACCGCTGACTACACAGCCATAAGTATAAATTAAATTTGCATTACAAGTGATTAGCGCAGCATCAATGCCCTGTAACGCCATCAGACTGCGAATCTTGTCGCGACGGAATTTTAATTCGGGTTGTAGCATCTTTATTTATTTGTTACATGATTATTTGTTGTAGAACTATTGGTTGTTACCCTATAATGCCACAAAGATAATTAATTCCATGGAAAATATGGTTAATTTCAAAAAAAATAGCGCTGCCCGTGTCCTGTCACAGGAGACGAGCAACGCAAACCACAAATACAAATACAACTAAACAAAGTCTTTCTTAGATAACGCCTTGTCCCATCATTGCGTGAGCTACTTTCATAAATCCGGCAATGTTGGCACCCTTCACATAATTAATGTATCCGTCGGGTTCCGTGCCGTACTTCACGCATTGCGTATGGATACCGTGCATGATTGTGTGGAGTTTTTCATCCACTTCGGCGGCACTCCAGCTCAGGTGCATGGCGTTTTGAGACATTTCCAATCCGGAAGTGGCAACACCACCTGCATTGACTGCCTTACCCGGTGCGTACATCTTCTTATGTTCGATGAAAAGGTCGATGGCTTCCGGCGTACAGCCCATGTTGGAAATTTCTCCGATACAAAGTACGTCATTTTTTATGAGATTTTGAGCATCTTCTCCATTTAATTCGTTCTGGGTCGCGCAAGGGAGTGCAATATCCGCTTTTACTTCCCACGGACGCTTGCCTTCTACAAAGGTTGCGTTCGGATATTTTTCTGCATAAGGAGCAACGATATCATTACCCGAAGAACGTAGTTCGAGCATATAGTCTATCTTTTCACCGCTGATGCCGTCCGGGTCATAGATATATCCGTCCGGGCCTGAGATGGTGATTACTTTGGCACCCAGTTCGGTAGCTTTGGTTGCTGCGCCCCAGGCAACGTTTCCGAATCCGGAGATGGCTACTGTCTTGCCTTTAATATCAATGTTTTTTGCCTGCAACATTTGATTGACAAAGTACAGGCCGCCGAAACCGGTAGCTTCGGGACGAATCAGGGAACCGCCGAATTCCAGTCCCTTTCCGGTGAAAGTGCCTGTAAATTCACGGGTCAGTTTCTTGTACATTCCGAACATATAGCCTACTTCACGTCCGCCTACGCCGATGTCACCGGCAGGCACGTCCATGTCGGGACCGAGATGACGCCATAATTCCAGCATGAATGCCTGGCAGAAACGCATGATTTCAGCGTCGCTCTTTCCACGTGGAGAGAAATCGGAACCGCCTTTGCCGCCGCCCATAGGAAGGGTAGTGAGTGCGTTCTTGAAAGTCTGTTCGAAACCGAGGAATTTCAGGATGGAAAGGTTCACGGAAGCATGGAAACGGATACCGCCTTTGTACGGGCCGATAGCGTTGTTGAATTGTACGCGATAGCCGAGGTTGGTTTGCACTTCACCTTTATCGTCTACCCACGTCACACGGAAAGTAAAGATGCGGTCGGGTTCCACCAATCTTTCTATGATTTTAGCTTTTTCAAATTCTGGATGTTGATTGTATATATCTTCAATGGAGAGAAGAACTTCTTTTACTGCTTGAAGATACTCAGATTCACCGGGGTGCTTTGCCTCTAGAGAGGACATGATTTTTTGGATATTCATGATACTATATTTTAAAAGGTTAATTCTGATAAAATGTCAACTAACTCACTGCAAATATAGGAATTTTTTTCAAAGTTGCTTATTCTGATACTTATATTTTGATTAAATAATGATAAAATGTAAGGTTTCTCTGGCAGATGTCTGCTTGTTCTTCCACCACTTTCGCCATCGGTTTGCAGGCACCGTGCCGGTTTTCACCGTATTCGCTGCCATCGCGAAGGGAATAAATCTACAAAATGATAAGAGATAAACAAGTAAACTTTATAAAGAAGATGACGGAAAATGAGATTTAAAGAATTAACTTTGCAAAATGTGATTTTGAAGAATGACGACTTGAATAAGAAAGGAGAATATTTTTTATGCTCAGTAAATATAAATTAAACCAGCTTTACTTCAAAGATACGCAATTCGCTAATTTAATGACCCGGCGAATTTTTAACGTGTTGTTAATAGCCAACCCTTATGATGCTTTCATGCTCGAAGATGACGGACGCATTGACGAGAAGATTTTCAATGAATATACTTCATTGTCTCTGCGTTATCCGCCCCGGTTCTCGCAGGTGTCTACGGAAGAGGAAGCGTTGGCTCAGTTGGAGAATATGTCATTCGACCTGGTGATTTGTATGCCGGGTACGGGGGATAACGACAGTTTTGACATCGGCCGGCATATCAAGGAGAAATACGAGCATATTCCTATCGTTATTTTGACTCCTTTTAGTCATGGTATCACGAAACGAATCATCAACGAGGATTTGAGCGCGTTTGAATACGTGTTCTGCTGGTTGGGCAATACCGACCTGTTGGTGTCTATCATCAAGTTGATGGAAGATAAGATGAATCTGGAACATGATGTGCAGGAAGTGGGCGTGCAGTTGATTCTGCTGGTAGAAGATGGTATACGCTTCTATTCTTCCATTCTGCCGAATCTGTATAAGTTCGTGTTGCAGCAAAGCCAGGAATTCTCTACGGAAGCTCTGAATGCGCATCAACGTACGCTTCGTATGCGCGGGCGTCCTAAAATCGTGTTGGCGCGTACATATCAGGAAGCGATGGAGATTTATCACAAATATCAGAATAATATATTAGGTGTAATCACCGACGTGCGTTTCCCGAAAGTGGAACGGGGGGAGAAAGACGGTCTGGCAGGTATCAAGTTATGTGCCGAGATTCGCAAGAATGATCCGTTTGTTCCTTTGATTATCCAGTCGTCCGAATCGGAAAACTCCTCTTATGCAGCGAAATATGGTGCGAGCTTTATTGATAAGAACTCGAAGAAGATGGACGTCGATTTGCGCCGTATCGTTTCTGACAATTTCGGTTTCGGTGATTTTGTTTTCCGCAATCCTGAGACGGGTGAGGAGATAGCGCACGTTCGTAATCTGAAGGAGTTGCAGAATATCCTGTTTGCCGTGCCTGCCGAATCTTTCCTATATCATATCAGCCGCAATCACGTGTCCCGTTGGCTTTATTCGCGGGCTATGTTTCCTGTGGCGGAATTCTTGAAGCCTATCACCTGGAGCAGTCTTCAAGATGTGGATGCTCATCGCCGCATTATCTTCGAGGCTATCGTAAAATACCGCAAAATGAAGAATCAAGGGGTCGTGGCGGTGTTCAAGCGCGACCGTTTCGACCGCTACTCCAATTTTGCCCGTATCGGCGACGGTTCATTAGGCGGAAAAGGACGCGGACTGGCTTTTATAGACAATATGGTGAAGCGTCATCCGGAGTTTGACGAGTTCGAGAATGCACGGGTTGCTATTCCCAAGACGGTGGTGCTCTGTACGGATGTGTTCGATGAATTTATGGATGCCAATAATCTGTATCAGATTGCCCTTTCGGATGCGGACGACGATACGATTCTGAGATATTTCCTGAAAGCAAAATTGCCGGACAGGCTGGTAGAGGATTTCTTCACTTTCTTTGATGTAGTGAAGTCTCCGATTGCCATCCGCTCTTCTTCTTTATTAGAGGATTCTCACTATCAGCCTTTTGCCGGAATCTACAATACATATATGGTTCCTTATCTGGACGACCGCTATGAGATGTTGCGTATGCTTTCCGATGCTATCAAGGGGGTATATGCTTCGGTCTATTTCCGCGATAGTAAGGCGTATATGCAGGCTACCTCGAATGTAATCGACCAGGAGAAAATGGCTGTAATCTTGCAGGAAGTGGTGGGTAATCAGTATGGCGACCGCTATTATCCTTCCATGTCCGGTGTGGCCCGTTCATTGAATTATTATCCGTTGGGCGATGAAAAGGCGGAAGAAGGAACGGTAAACCTGGCTTTAGGATTAGGGAAATATATTGTGGATGGTGGCATGACGCTCCGTTTCTCTCCTTATCACCCGAACCAGGTATTGCAAACCAGCGAAATGGAAATAGCTCTGAAAGAAACGCAAACCCGTTTCTATGCTTTGGACTTGAAGAACGCAGGGCATGATTTCTCTATCGACGACGGCTTCAACCTCTTGAAGCTTCACGTGAAAGAGGCGGAAAATGACGGTGCTTTGCGCTACATCGCTTCCACATACGACCCCTATGACCAAATTATCCGGGATGGCTTGTATCCGGGAGGACGTAAAGTAATCACGTTTGCCAATATTCTGCAACATGATGTTTTCCCGTTGGCACGTATTCTTCAATTAGTGTTGAAGTACAGTGAACAGGAGATGCGCCGTCCTGTTGAAATCGAATTTGCAGCTACGCTAAGCCGTGAGCAGGATAAGACGGGTACGTTCTATCTGCTGCAAATCCGTCCCATCGTAGACAGCAAGGAAATTTTGGATGAAGATTTGAACGAGATACCGGACGAGGATGTAATGCTTCGTTCTTATAACTCATTGGGACATGGCATTATGAATGACATTTGTGATGTTGTCTATGTCAAGACCGACGGTTACAGTGCTTCGAATAATCAAACTATTGCCTGGGAGATAGAAAAGATAAACCAGCAATTCCTGAACGAAGGCAAGAATTATGTGCTTGTCGGGCCGGGACGTTGGGGAAGTAGTGACACATGGCTGGGTATCCCGGTGAAGTGGCCGCACATCTCCGCCGCCCGTGTAATCGTAGAAGCCGGATTGACCAACTATCGCGTAGACCCCAGCCAAGGCACGCACTTCTTCCAGAACTTGACTTCTTTTGGTGTGGGTTATTTCACCATCAATGCCTTTATGAATGATGGGGTTTATAACCAGGAATTCCTCAACGCACAGCCGGCAGTGGAAGAAACAAAATACCTTCGTCACGTCCGTTTTGAAAAACCGATGATTGTCAAGATGGACGGGAAGAAAAAGCTCGGAGTCGTCCTGATGCCGGGTATCGACAAATAAGTTCAGTTAACGCTCTCAACTAGAATAAGAAAAGTTCTGTTTTTCATATGAAAAACAGAACTTTTGTGTTTTCCCTCCTTAAAGTGGTCTGTTTTTTAGATGTAATATGCTAATTGTGTTCCTATTTTCATATTTGGAAATAAAACTTTCTTTGGATACTTTATTATAAAAAAGTAAAACTGTATTTTTGTGTCCAGTTTTATATATTTTAGAGATTCTAGAGAGATGAGTAACAGACAACTAGTGAAACTAGCTTTTTGTATATGTCTTTTGTCTCTGTTTTTTTCTTGTTCTTCAGAACGTGATGAAGGTAGTGAAGGAAGTGGGACATTACATGTACAGGTTAATGCAAATCCCGAGGTGGTAGTGGGAACCAATACCCGGGTGGGTGACGGAACAGAACAGGGAGTTCCTGATGTAAATGATTTCTCTTTTTCCATATTTAAAGGAGAAACTCTTCGTGGGAAATGGGCTACTTTGGCGGATTTTTTTGCGGATGATGAACTGACACTTCGTCCGGGAAATTATACAGCGGTTGCTTCGTATAGTGATGTCGAAAATGAAGGATTCGAATTACCATATTTTGAAGGTAATCAATCGTTTACTATATCGAAAGGAAAAACGACTAATGTGAAAGTGACTTGCTATTTAGCGAATGCAAAACTAAAGATTACTTATACGGATGCTTTCAAAGAATTCTTTTCTTCCTACTCTTCCGAAGTTACTTCTTCTTTAAATAACATAGTAAAGTTTGAACAGTCGGAAGAACGCTATGGATATTTTAAACCGGGAGAGCTGCAAGTCCGTACCACATTTCGCAAAAAGCAAGGTAGCAGTCAGGAAGTGACTGTGCAAGCAAAAACTTTTTTAGCAGAAGCCCGTCATGCTTATATTTTGACACTTGATGTGGATGCAGGTTCATCAATGTTGAATATATCGTTCAGTGACGATATTCCAAATCAGGAACCAATAACAATTGATGTTTCTGACGAAGCGTTAAGTGCTCCGGCTCCTTATCTGAAAGCGAATGGATTTGGGACAGAAGCATTGTCTGTTGTTGAAGGTAAAAGTGCAGAATCATCACAGATTTACGCATATTTGAATGCGGCTGGTGGGATTGCCCATTGTAATTTGACAACTCACTCCAATACTTTGATTGAGCAAGGATGGCCGGAGTCGGTGGACTTGGCTAATGTGCCTGCCGATATTTTAGAAAAAATGCAAGAGTTAGGATTGAAAATCGTAGGTCTAAGTGACAAGAAGGATAAGATAGCGATGATTGATTTTACGGATGTTATCCCTTTCTTGGAATATAAAGAAGGGGACGCAGAACATCTTTTCACTTTAAATGCGGTTGATATACTTTCAAAAACCAATGAAGAACCGTTGACTCTCAAAGTGAATAGTCTGGATAATAAGTTTGCAATTACTACTGGACCTACAATTGCTTATGGTACGACCAAAGTGAATGTGAATATGACGCTTGATGGAGATCCATTAAAAGTTAATTATTGGTTGAAGGTAGGTGATAGCAAGCAAGCTATTACTCCAAAGAAAATAAACTCTGATAAGGAACAACATCAACTGACTTTTGTTTTGCCTGAGTCACAGACTTCCATAATGCAAATAGAGGCTAACTACCTTCGTCGGATGAAGTCGGTAGAAAGTACTGTTGAAGCTCCATTGTATACACTTAGTCTGGCTTATCCTGGTGATGTTTGGACAAAGAAAGCAACAGTACAAGTGGACAAAAGTATTGAGGACGGTTGGGAATTTTTATGTTTTAATGACGGGAAAGAAATAAATCCGGTTTATAGTGTTGATAATACTTCTGTGTCCATGACCGGATTGCCTGCAGGGGAGAAAATAGATCTTCGTATTGTGAAAAAGGATTTGGAAGGAGATATTGTTGCAGCTTCTGATGAATTGGAAATTAATACGGAAAGTGAATTACAGATACCTAATTCAAACTTTGAACAATGGTATGAGAAGTTTGTATGGAAATCAGATAAAATAAGTGGTATTAGTAATGGAAATCAGGAAATATATACTGCATATCCTTATTTAGAAGGTGAAAATGAGCCGTGGTGGGCAACACGCAACGATTTGAGTACAGCTGAATCCGATGATCAATCTTATTTTTATAGATATCATCTGAGTACTACCTATGTTAATTCTAACCATTCTGCTAGCTCAAAAATAGGAATTTCGAATAAACCGTGTAACGGTGAGTATTCTGCAGAAATAGCTGTTGTAGGCTGGGGGGCAGGAAGTACTTGTTCTAAAAAGAATTCTCCTAATTGTAGAAAGAAAACATCAGGTTGTTTGTTTATAGGTCAATATGATAAACAATCAGGAGAACAATATGGACATATATTTAGTTCTCGTCCTACTCAGATGTCATTTATTTATCGTTTTCATTCTATAAATGGTGAATCTGCTTCTGCTGTTGTGAAAATAGAACATCGTGAAGACGATGGAAGTATTGTTGTATTAGGTGAAGGTATGTTGGAATTGACGAGTTCAATGGCTACTCCTGTTGACACTCAGGGAATAGTTGGTATTGAATATAAGAATATTCAACTTTCACCGACACACATATCTGTTGAGTTTTTGGCAAGTACTGCTTCTACGCCATCTGTGAACGGATATAGTGGCAGTTTAGGACTCTTTGCTGGATATGGAGATACTAGAGCTATAGGTAATGTTTTGGTTATCGATGATCTGGTTTTAGAATATGCAAACTAATTTACATTAAATAAAAATGATATGAAAAAAATAATTCATCCGACATATTTGTTGCTGACTGTTTTGATAATATTAATGTCAGCTTGTGATCGCGAAAACATGGATTTTGGAAAAGAGTCCAATGATTATGGACAAGTGAATTTGGCTTCTATGGGACTGTCGGTAAATGTAAATGCTACTCCGGTATCTCGTGCTGAAACAGTAGATCCCAGTAATTATATAGTAGGCATCTATAATGCAGAAGATGAAACTTTGGTTTCGGAATGGAAATATAGTGAGCTTCCTGAGATTTTTCAGTTAAAGGTGGGAAAATATAAAGTGATAGCTCATGCTCCTAATGTTGGCATAGCTTTATTTGATGAACCCTATTGTGAAGGATCGAAGAATTTTGAGATTCAGAAAGATCAGATTACTAATCTTGAAACGGTTAACTGTACATTGAATTGTATCATGGTGACTATCCAATATGATGAGAATTTCAGGAAATTGTTGGGGGATGAGGCTAATATTAAAGTTACTGTTAATAATAAATACTCTCTTAATTTTGAAAAAGATGAAACTCGTGCCGGTTATTTTCCTGCGGAAGTGAGTGGTAATGTAATTGATGCGAACTTTATAGGTGAGCTTGATGATGAACTAGATGTGCCAATTAATAAATCTTTTCTCAATATAAATATGGGTTCTCAATTGATTATTACTTATACATTGCGGGATGCCAATGGTGATCCGGGAACAGGAGGAGCTGCCAATCCGTCTGTTGAGTATGATGTTACTTGTGATATTGTAGAGTTGGATGGTTCTGTTCATCCCGGAGAGGAAGAGGGAATAGACGACTTTCCATCAGGAGGAGATAAGGAAGGTACTGACCCTACTGTGACAAGTGGTAATAAGAATTTTGATTTGAATACTCCAATTGATGCAAATGACTATAATGAAGAGGTTGATGGTCCTGTTGTTGTGAATTTGTTGGCTTCCAGAGGAATAAAGAATGTGATTGTGGAGATTACAAGTTCTGATAACGATTTTGTGGCAGCTGTAGTAGAGTTGTTTGGTGCTACGTCCTTTGATTTGGCAAACCCGCCGGCAGATGAGGATCATAAAAATAACTTGATTTCATTAGGTTTCCCGGTTGGAGATGAAGTGAAAACAACAGAGACGGTACCTTTTAATATTACAAAATTTGTTCCACTGTTGCAGGTATATCATGGCATGCATCAGTTTAAGATTACGGTGAAAGATGTAACAAATGCATCTGCTACAGCTACCTTGACATTGAATACCAAGTAAAAGTGAGGTAAAGGAGTATGATGAAAAAGATTAATAAATATATCATTTTATCTCTGTTGGCTTTAAGTGGTTGTCAGAGTGATGAAAATGTAGGCTATGGTGGAGAAGGTACGCTTCGTTTGGGGGTACAGATGAAAAATGACTTGCAGGTAGTTGTTACTCGTTCTCTGACTGCCGATGAAGAAAGTGCCTTGGTAAAAGATTGTAAAATTCGAATTTATGATACGGATAAGTTGATTCGTAAATACTTGGGTACGGCAGAACTTCCGGAAGAAGGGATAACATTGCCTTCCGGCGAATACCGTGTACGGGTGACTGCCGGGGATTCTGTGGCTGCATCGTTTACCAAAAAGTTCTATGAGGGAGTTGAACTTTTCACTGTCGAAAGAGCAAAAGTAACCCCGGTAGATGTGATATGTAATATTGCGAACACAGTAACAAAAGTTGCTTTCGGTGAATCTTTGAAAACTGTTTTTAAAGAAGAATATGCTGTGTCAATAGCCGTAAAGGCAGAAAATGGAATATTGGATTTTAATGCGGATAATTTGGAAGCAATGGGATATTTCTCTCTTCCAGCCGATTGCGATACTTTGTTTTGCACATTTTCGGCAACTGATATTGCAGGACGTCCGTACACACAGGTTGATACTATTTCACAAGCGAAAGCGGCCACTCTTTATCAGTTGACTTATGAATACAAGGATATTGAGGTGGGAAATCCTGATACCGGAGGGGCTATTTTACATTTACGAGTGGATGCCACTCCGTTGGAAATCATTGAAGAAGAGGTTGTGTATTACCGTCGCCCGGTATTTACTGCTGCATATGGAGATGAAATCTTCAATCTGGATGCCACAAGTTATGTCGCTACTGAAAGTGGTTCGGATGTTACTATAAATATTACCGGCTCTTCTGCTTTGCAACAAGTGCTTCTTTCATCTGAACAGTTTCCTGAATTTTTGGCAACAAGTGAAAACTCTTTTGACTTGAAAAATCTGACAGAGGAACAAAAAACTCAGTTGACAGAAGGTGGAATACTGATTGATGAAAAAGCAGAATCCAAAGGATATGCATTGAATCTGATTCTGTCTGCTGATTTGATTCGGAAATATACGGTTAACGAAGGTACTTATGCAATTAGCCTGACTGCGACAGATGCAAATAATAAGATGCGTACAGCAAACTGGAAGATGGTAGTTTCGGATGCTACCGTACAAACAGAACCTGTTCCGGTCTATGAAGTGTGGGCAACAAAAGCTACTCTGTATGGTACTGTTCTTCCCGGTCGTGAGCCACAAGGTGCATTGGCCTTCCGCTATCGTAAGGCGGATGAGCAAGATTGGAAAATAGTAGATGCTGTTCGTGACGGGCAGAATGTTCAGAGCGCGTCTGCTGTGACGGGATTGCTTTCTGACACGAAATATGAATATCAATTAATGGATGGTGATGTGCTATCTACAGTTGTCTGTACGTTTACTACGGAAAAAGCATTGCAACTGGAAAATAGTAGTTTTGAATATTGGTCGGGAAGTATGCCTGCCTATATTGCGACTTCATCTGCCGAAAGTGATATTTTTTGGGATTCAGGAAATCATGGTTCCAAATCTGCGAGTGTCGATATTACGGTTGCTGATGCTTCTATTAAACATAGTGGAACATATTCTGCTAAGTTAACTTCAACAGATGCCAAAGTTTTTGGAATCGGACAGTTTGCAGCAGGTAATCTGTTTGCCGGAAGATATTTGAAAACCATAATGGATGGATTGAAAGGAAATGGTGTCTTAGGTTGGGGGCGTCCTTTTACAGCCCGTCCGTCAGCTTTACGTGTCTATGTTAAGTATCGTCCTGAAGTAGTAACTAACAACGCCTTGCCTGAACAAGGACTTATTTCAGGGGAGCCGGATCAGGGAATCATTTATGTGGCTGTAGGTGATTGGCCTGGAACGGGTAGTGAATATATTTCGGGATATGAATGGGCTGTCGTTGCACAGACGGATTTTAATCATCCGGAAAACACACGCACTTTTGATCCGAATGATGAGAATATAATTGCCTATGGAGAGCGTATTTTTACGGAGGATGTTGGCGGAGACACTGAAATGGCGGAGATTATCATTCCTTTGGATTATCGAGATAACACCCGTTTGCCCAAATATATCGTGATGGTTGCTTCTTCTAGTCGCTATGGAGATTATTTTGCCGGAGCTGTGGGGAGTATAATGTGGATAGATGATGTAGAACTAGTGTATTAACCATTGATTATCAAATAAATATTGCACGTGAAAAAGATTTTAATATATCTCTTGTTGATAGTGGGTATGACTGCTCAGGCACAAGAGTTTAAACGTAATATAGAGGCTCACACCTTTGTTCCGAAAGGGCAATGGATTGTTGGCAGTTCGGTTTCTTATTCCGAACATAACGAGCAGAACTATCAGTTTCTGGTAATTGATGGTTTCAATTCAGATGGATATACCTTTAAGGTGAGTCCGATGTTTTGTTATGCATTTAAAGATAATGTGGCTGCCGGAGGACGTTTCTCTTATGGACGTACATTAACAAAATTGGATGGAGTGACTCTGAATCTTGACGAAGATACCAAGTTTGATGTGAATGATATGTATCAATTGAAGCACACGTACAGTGCCATTGGAATTCTTCGAAATTATATCAACATAGGGACGAGCAAACGTTTTGCTCTTTTCGCTGAAACCAGGTTGGAGGTTGGTGGAAGCCAGTCTAAAGTAGTCACAAAGGATAATACTTCACTAAGCGGAACATATTCAAAAACTACAGATTTTGGCTTGGGAGTCGCTCCCGGTATTGTTGCGTTTATAAATAATTTTACGGCAGTTGAGGTCAGTGTTGGGGTTCTTGGATTGGATTTTAGTAAGGTAAAACAAACTACAGATCAAGTGTATGTCGGAGAGCGTTCGTCGAGTGCGGCAAACTTTAAAATTAACCTATTCTCTATTGGATTAGGTATAGCATTCTACTTATAAGAAAGAAATAATGAGTCGATTAATCTATATATGTGTAATGGTTGTGTTGGCTGGAGTACAGACACTTTCGGCACAACAACGGGATACAGTTATAATACGTGATACCATTTATTTGGATAAAGCGGAATTGGAGAGGAAGAAAGATGTTGTAGAGAACACTAACTTGATTCATATCAAACCAATCGGACGCTTTGATCGTGGAATTGTAAGTTATCGGTTTATTCCTAAGAAAAAATGGATTGGTGGTCTTACTTTCTCCTATGTTAATTTTGATAGTGATGACAGCCGTTTGCTGTTTTCTATGCTGAAGGATTTTGATTGTAACTTTAAAATGTTTTCAGTTAAGCCTTTTGTTGGTTATGCAGTGAAGGATAATGTTGTAGTCGGAATGAAGCTCGGATATAATCATACAATTGCTGATTTAGGAAATATATCGCTTAATATTGATGAAGAGTCGGATTTCTCATTGAGTAATATGAGATATGCGGAAGACTTGTATTCCTTTGGCTTGTTCCACCGTTCGTATGTCGGGCTTGATAGGGGAAAATTATTCGGATTATTTAATGAGACGACATTAACGTATTTGAATGGGACATCGAGTTTTGCCAGAGGAGAAGGAGCGGAATATAAGCGGACGGATACAACGATAAATGAATTGCATCTGGGTATCAATCCGGGCATTTCTGTTTTTATAACACAGAATGTTTGTGCGGAGCTTTCTTTTGGAGTAGTGGGTTTCAAATATAGATTGGAGAAACAAAGCAATAATTTGGGAGAAACTGGAAAACGACGGTCTAGCGGTGCTGATTTTAAGATCAATCTGTTTAATATAAATATTGGTTTAACTTTTTGCATGTAATGGTGATGCGTATTATATATAATTTATCTCTTAGTGCAGTAATCGTATGTTTACTGCAAAGCTGTATCAAAAATGATATAGGATATCCGCAGATTGTATTATCTATTATAGAAATGCAAGTGACTGGACAGCAAGGGAATGCTCTTGTTTCCGAAGAAAACCGTACAGTCACACTTAATATAGAAGAGACGCAGGATTTGAAAAAAGTTCAGGTTACTGCTTTCACTGTGACGGAAGGTGCTGAAAGTACACTTGCGGTGAACGATATTATTGATTTGACGAGTCCTTATAAAGTAACATTGTCACTTTATCAAAATTATCAGTGGAGTATCCTTGCCAAGCGTAATATAGATCGAACTTATAAACTCCAAAATCAAGTTGGGGTATCTGATATTAATGAAGAACAGCGGTTGGCTGTGGCATATGTGACAAAAGACACAAAGTGGAAAGAGCTGCAATTGCTTGAACTGAAGTTGGGACCGGTAGGAGCTACTTATAATGGAAGTACTGAAATACCTTCTTTGAATTGGACTGTATATTCCAATTACGCTTCTGCCAAAATCTTGGTGAAATATAAAGATTCCTTTGAAGAAGAATGGGAAGTGCGTGCTTATCGTAAAGATAAAAATGCTGAAACGAAGCAGGCCGATGGATGGGTGAATGTAGCATGGTTATATGGTGAAGGGCTTGAAGGAGAGGATAATGGGTTTGAAATCCGTGAGACTTCCGCACTTGAATGGCAAAAAGTAGATAAATCTTATATAACATTTGATGGAGCGGCATTTACGGCTTGTGTTCCACACCTAAAGGCGGAGACAGAATATATTTGCCGAGCTTATTCTGGAACTGACTATGGTACAGAACTTTCTTTTACAACAGGAAAGGCGGTAGAAATTCCGGGCGGTTTGTTCGAGGATTGGAGTAAAGAGGATAAGGGCAATAACAAGATACTTTGGAAACCATGGGCAGAAGGGATGGAGAAAGGGTATTGGGATACGGGTAACAAAGGTGCTACTACTGTTGGCACCAGTAATACGATTCCGGTGTTTGATACATGGAATGGCTCGGGTAAGGCTGCACAGTTGAAATCTGTTTATATTGTATTGAAATTTGCTGCTGGTAACTTGTTTGTCGGAGATTATTTGAGAACAGATGTTACTGATGGAGTGCTTAGTTTTGGCAAGCCATTTACAGAACGTCCCACTCGTCTGAAAGGACATATTAAATATACAAGCGTAATTATCGACAAATCAACTTCTGAATTCAGTTATTTGAAAGGTCGACCTGATTCTTGTTATATTTATGTAGCTTTAGGTGATTGGGATGAACCTGTGGAAATTCGAACTAAGAAGAGTGAGCGTAAATTATTCGATAAGAATGACCCGAATATCATTGCTTATGCGGAATTCATTTCCGGAAAAACTATACCTCAATACACAGAGTTGGATTTACCTTTAGTTTATCGTTCTACTAGTCGTGTTCCTAAATATCTGGTGTTAGTATGTACGGCAAGTAAGTATGGTGACTACTTTACCGGGGGAGATGGCAGTACTTTATGGGTAGATGATTTTAGTTTGAAATACGATTATGATGATTAGTTTCAAAATTGTGTCCTTCTAATGAAACAAAGCGTTGTAAGCGTCCGACATGACGTATTGCTCCCAACCATAATAACACTGACTTTCGCTGCTGTAATCCAAAACTAAAAACATATGTATAGCAGCAGTGATTTCGAAAGGCTGTTCATCCGCTACAAAGCGGAAGCCATGCCACAAGGCGAGTCCATACTGGAGTTCTGTTTGAAGAACAAAGTACCCCTCGTGGTGTAGGATCAGTAGTATAGCTACCGCCCTCAATGTGAGCCGCAACAGCGTGGCGGATTATTGTCTTTATATTGAAGAAGCCGGGCTGATAGCCCAGCTTCGTGATGATACGGAAGGAATACGCGGATTGGGGAAAGTAGATAAGATATATCTTGATAATACCAATCTGATATACAATCTTGGAGGAGAACAGTCGGAGATTGGGAATGTTCGTGAAACTTTCTTTTTCAACCAAATGAGGGTCAATCATGATGTTGTGACTTCCTCTGTTTCGGATTTTAGTATGGATGGTTATACGTTTGAAATGAAATCAGTCGATACCAATCGGTTAAATATAGGTTTGTCTTGAAAAAACTATCTCATTTTGGGGTTAAAAATGGGAAGTCTGGCATACAAATCTTAAAAATAGAACATAAAATACAAAGAATAGACCTTGCGAGGGTAAATGCAAAGTCATTACTTTGCACTCGATTTTTTATCGAAAAAAAGATTATTAACTAACAATGAAAATTATGAAGAAAAGTTTGTTGTATTTGTTTATGCTCGTTTGTTCTGTGACTTTGTTTACGGGATGTAGTGACGATGACGATGCTGTTGTTTATCCTATAGATGCTGAAATTGCCGGAGTTTATAAAGGAACATTGGATATTTCTTTGGATGGAACTACAATAGGATCTGATATTCCTAAAAATATAACAATATCTAAGGCAGGAGATGCTTCTGTTAATATGGAATTGAAGGATTTCAATTTTATGGGAATGGACTTGGGTACTATTGCTTTGACTGATTGTGCTTTGGAGAAAGATGGAAACAGCTATCGTTTTACAGGAAAGCAAGTCTTGAATGTGACACAATATAATTTGACTGGTGATATTAATGCCCAAGGACATATCTCTGGTAATAAAGTAGTAGTTGATTTGGATATCGCTGCCAAATTGGGTGATTTGGAACAGGCTGTGAAAGTGGTATATGAAGGTACTAAATTGACAGGTTCGGAAAGTAGTGAAGCTAAGATTGCAAGTTTCATCATTGACGATGAGGCAGTGGTAGAACAACCAGTTATAAATGAAGAAGCTGGTACGATTGTTTTTGCTGTTAATGAGAAGGCAGCATCTTTCAAGTTTACTCCTATTATTGAAATATCTGAAGGAGCAACTATTACTCCGGCTTCCGGTGTAGAACAGGACTTCTCGAATAATAAGAAAGTGACTTATACTGTGATGGCGGAAGATGGAACCGTGAAAGTTTATACGGCTTTTGTAGAAGGTACTCGCAGTGTATTGAAATATTCTTTTGAAGAATGGAAGGAAGGTACTAAGAATGATGAACTGTTACCCAAAGATTTGTGGGCAGGAAGTGCTGCTGGAGCAGGTTTTTTAGGTGGTACTTTGTTGAGAAAAGAAACTAGAGAGGATGGTACGTATGCGGCTAAATTGATAACTTTTGAATATCCAAATGAGCCAAGTTCATTAGTTCCGAAGATTACTGCCGGTTCTATTTTTATTGGTAAATTTGATATGATGCCTGCTTTGCAAGGTGATAGGTTGAGTTGTACTAAATTTGGTCTTGATGCAGAAACAGTTGGTTTAGGTGGAAAACCGCTTCGTTTTAAGGGTGTTTATAAATATGAATCAGGTTCTAATTATCTTGACGCTTCTAATCATGAGGATGTAAAACCGGTTGATATTAAAGATAAAGGACAGATTCAAGCCATATTGTATAAAGTGCAAACAGGTGAGGATGGTAAAGAGATTGTATTGACAGGTCACGATGTGAACACTTCGGAATTAAGAGTTGCTGTTGCTAATATTATCGTTGAGGATATTAAAGAATATACTCCTTTTAACATTGAATTTGAATATTTACAAGAGTATGACCGAAATAGCAAATATAAATTTGCTATAGTTTGCTCTTCAAGTAAAGATGGTGATTCATTTAAAGGTGCCGGTGGTAGTACTTTGATTGTGGATGAATTTGAAGTTGTATGTGAATAGAATTATTGCGTAAGTGAAATAATGCTTATGTTAAAAAGAGGGTGTCCGAAAAGGGTACCCTCTATTTATTTGTGCAAAAGTCTGAACTTTCCCAAGCTCAGACTTTTTTATTTGCTCTAAAATTCTTATCTTAGAGCATGTTAATCGGGTGAACAAATATACAATTTAAGGAGTGTTCTCAAGGCATGGGAGTACTATTTCCTTCGCGTCTTGATGAAAATATTGCTTCGGATGCTCCGGTCAGGCTTGTCAATCGGATCGTTGATGACCTTGACATTAGTCCGTTGCTGTCTACTTATAACGGTGGCGGTTGTCCAGCTTATTATCCCCGTATGCTTCTAAAGGTATTATTCTTCGCCTACCTTAACAATGTTTATTCCTGTCGTAAGATAGCTCGCCTACTTCAGGAGAACATCCTTTATATGTGGCTTTCGGGTAAATCAACTCCCGACTTTCGTACTATCAATGATTTTCGTAGCAAACGTTTGAAAGGGTGCATTCACAGAAGGAAAAAATAGATGCTATCAATCTTGAGAACCGCGGCAAACGTGAGCTTCGTCAGATTAAGAAACTTAAGGAAGAACATCTTCCCAAACTGCAAGATTATGAGAAGCACCTGGATACGATGCAGGAAAGAAACAGCTATTCCAAAACAGATCCTGATGCTACTTTCATGCGCATGAAAGAAGATCACATGAAAAACGGACAACTTAAACCGGGATATAATCTGCAGATATCTACCGAAAACCAGTTTATAACAAATTATGCTTTCTCTCACAATCCCGGTGATACCTTAACGCTAATTCCATTTCTATTATATGGTTGGCTGAGATACAACCGTTTGATGAAGGAGGTTTGCGCGGATGCCGGATATGGAAGCGAAGAGAATTATGAGTTTATGGGATACTTTGGTATAAGCGCTTATGTGAAGTATAATTATTTTCATGTGGAGCAAACTAAGAAATGGAAAGGGGATATCTCTAAACAAGAGAATTTATACTATAACGAATCGGATGATTACTTTGTATGCCCAATGGGACAGCATATGAAGCTTGCTTACAAAACCCGGACTGTCAATGATAATGGGTATGAAAGTGAAATAAGCGTTTACCGTGCCGCAGACTGCAAGGAATGTCCTCTGCGGAATAAATATCACAAGGGAAAAGGAAATAGAGAGATCAGAGTTAACCATAAATTAAGACGATACAAGCAACTGGCACGAGAGAGGCTCATTTCACCGGAAGGGCTCAAACATAGAAGCAAAAGACCGGTGGAGGTAGAAGCAGTCTTTGGGCAAATAAAATGGAATAAGGGATATAAGAGATTCAGGCATGTAGGCTTTGATAAGATTGTCATGGACTTTGGTATCTTAGCTATTGCCTTCAACATTGGAAAAATGATAGCCAAGGGGAAAAAGACTAAGAAAAAGGGAAATGGAGCAGTTTATAACGACAGTTTAGAGAGAAATATAAGTTGGATAGTCGCAATTTTTATAGTTGGGCAAAAAAGTACGCAACACACATAAAAGCTATAAAAAAGATGAAGGGTACCCTTTTCGGAACCCTCTTTTCTATGTTGTTTATATAACGATTGCTCATTTTGGTTGGAAGAGATATTTTAAGGGTGGGTATATTAAACATGAACTTTATATGTTTATATGAGAAAGGTGTCTTATTTTTGTATGAAATATAGGGAAAATCTTAAAAAAAGAACATGAAAAGTATAGAATTGATCTTGTTTAATGATTAAGAGCCTGTTTAAATTTTCCTGAGATTGTGTTAGATAGGCTTTACCGACCAGTTTTTATTCGTCACATAGTTTCCGTCATGCTCCTCACAACAACAGAAAATATACTCGAAAGCAACTCTCAAAACTGTGTCGGGCAAAACTCGGAGCAGGCTCTTAATAACCCACTTTTCATTCATTAATAAAAAAGTTCTCTTTCATTAATTGTAAACTTCTTATTATCAGCATGTAAACTTATTTTTCGTTAACCGTAATCTATAAACGCAAGCTTCGTTTATAAAAACAAAGGCTTTGATTATAAAAACGCAACTTGCAATTATATAATCAAAGCTTGCGTTTATAGTTTGCATCGAATGAAAAGAAAGTTTCCTTCCTATCCAGAGGAAGTTTATATTTAATGGGTAGGAAATTTTTCGTTAACAGCCAAGAACGCAACTGTTAATACCTTTTCTGCTGACTATAGACAGACGTGATGAGAAGAGCTTGTTTCAAAAGGGGTGAAATAAAAATTTTAAGAAAGTTCCCATCTCTGATAAGTAGTTATCCATACATAGTGCATATAAAAAAACAGGGATGCAGACCTGTTTACAAAAGGTGGATTGTGAAAAAAGCATTCGGTTAAAATATCAGCTATAAAATTATTATTGAAGAAAGGTTTAAACAGATTCTAAAACCGATACTCAATTAATGCCTGATCCTCTCAATGATTAATATCTGACAGGCTGTTGATTATGATACATCATGATTGCATGTGTGACAGCAAAATTGCCGTTACCTTGCTGTCACCACGTGCTGTCACACGATTAAATGTTTGTAATCAGATGATTATGTACCAATGTGTGACAGATGACAGATAATTTTCATTTTTTTTATTTTGTAGAGAGTTGACCTTAAGTTTAAGTTATAAATGCGACAGTTGATTGAGAAGATAATGAATAATCACAGAATCACACGGTAGCAAAAATCTTCTTTTAAATTGTGATAATTCATTTTCAAGCGTTATCTTTGTGAAATCCAACAGATAAACTTATACCATAATGGCAAAATATATCAATCCTTTCACGGACGTCGGTTTCAAGAAAATCTTCGGTCAGGAAGTCAGCAAGGACT
>ERZ777306.2135-NODE-2135-length-26629-cov-12.225672_pt1 | contig 26629 bp, 23 predicted proteins | sample MGYA00374966_ERZ777306 | MGnify/ENA primary metagenome ERZ777306 (study PRJEB29329, sample SAMN06343882) | mouse gut metagenome | isolation source: Mouse cecum | place: Austria: Vienna | collected 2014-11-15 ...
TCAGTGATTAACTTCCCGCACCAAGCAGCTTCACAAGTGGCCGCGGTGCCTCACCTCTAAATTCCAATTTATCGGGCGTTGGGTACAACCGGGCGCTGCTTGTAGAGCTTGGGCTCTTACCTCTTTATTGCCAATTCTCATTTCACATTGCTTTTCTATAAAAATGTCAAGCTTTCCTGTATTTTCCAAAACGGGAAAGGAATTTTCTTAAAGGGGCGCGGAAAATTTTGAAATATCTCTTTCCGCTTGCCCATAGTTGTGGTATACTAGGCACGGGATAACAAGCCTTGAACACTAAATATTGAATATTCTGTCGAATTTTCACGATCTGGAAAGGCGCTTTTTTATGGCGAATATTTTAGATTATCTGCGGGAGGTCACGGAGAGCTTTTCGGAAAAGCCCTTTTGTGAAGTGGACAGCCTGATCCTTTCTCAGCTTTCCTATCTGAACTTTGCCGGGCTGGTTCCCGGCCCGGAGAAGGGAGGCTTTGTTCCGCTGGGAGACCTGGCAGGAGAAGCCGCCATTACTTCTCTAACAAAGCATGACAGGGTACCGGAGCTGGACGGAGAACTGGTGCGCCGGGCCGTCGGTAATCCCCGGTTCCAAGACCTGAAGGTGGGGGGATATGTAAATATCATCGACCGGGAGGCGGAGGAACAGTTTTCCGCCGTCACTTTTTTGCTGAAGGACTTTGCCTATGCGGCCTACCGGGGCACGGACGCCTCCTATGTAGCCTGGAAAGAGGATTTTAATCTGGCTTTTCTCAGTCCGGTTCCCTCCCAACTGGCAGGGGCGGCCTATTTGAACTGGGCTGCCGAAACCCTTGCTTGTCCCTTGCGGGCGGGGGCCATTCCAAGGGCGGAAATATTGCCGTTTACGCCTCGCTGTTTTGTGCGCCGGAAACCCGTAAACGCATTACGGATTTTTACAGCCATGACGGCCCCGGTTTTCCTGAGGGGGTTTTGCAAAGCCAGGAATTTGTCGAAATGAAGGATCGGCTGCATAAAACGATCCCCCAGTCCTCTCTAGTGGGGCTTTTATTGCAGCACCAGGAAACCTGCCGGATCGTCCGCAGCAACCAGTTCTGGATCCTGCAGCACGATCCCTTTTCCTGGCAGGTCAAAGATGGCGGTTTTGAAGCGGCGGAAAACCTCTCCTACGGGGCAAGGTTTTTGGATCAAAGCCTGAACGCCTGGATTGCTTCCCTTTCCCCAAAGGAGCTTTCCGATTTTGCCGACGCCCTGTACCGGGTGCTGCGGGCTTTGCCGGGGGAATCCTTTTCCGATGCCCCGGAGCAGTGGTGGAAGGCCGCCTGGGAGACCCTGAACGGCCTGTGCGGGCTGGATAAGGACACCTACGCCTGCATTCTTCGCACCGTAAGCTCTCTGTTTTCCATGGCCCGAAACAACCTGACTTTGCCTGCGTTTTCCCTGCCGGGCTTCAAGCTGCCGGAAATTCCGGCTCCAAAGAAAGCCGCGGCTTTCCCTTCGCCCTTTGCGGAAGCGTTTTTACAAAAGCTGCCTTTCCGTTTAGACACTAGACGCTGGCCGGTAGATACAATGAGCAATTCAGTCAGGGAGAAAACAAGAAATTTAACAGAGTAAATAATAGTTTACAGTGCTCTTGGATCCTGCTTGTTTATAATAGGAAGGAGCAGGGCAAACCGAGTTGACAAACGAGACCGTTCCCACGCCGGAATGCGCTTGCCCTGGCAGCGCTTCCACAGACAGCAAATAGTCTGTGACTATAGCTTTTCATTGCTAATTGCTAATGGCTTTTCCCGAAGGCCGTTTCTCAGGTTTGAAAAAGATACATAAGGAGATGTCCTGTTCATGAAATCAGTTTCTGTTCGCCGCAAGCCCCTTCAAAAGCTTTGTTTTTTCTTTTCCTGCCTGCTCTGCGTGCTTTTGCTCGTTTCCTGTTTTTCCCTTCCGGCTTTGGGAGCGGAAGAGGCAGAAAATGTTCCGTTGCCCGAAACTCCGGAAGCAGCAGAGCAGCAGCCGGGAGAGGCTTCTACAGAATTGCCGGAGGCTCCCGATTTCGGGGACGAGCTTCCCGAAAACAGCTCTCTTCCTTTGGAAACGGAGGAGCCTGGGGAAGCCGAAGCCCCTGAAACCGTTACCCTTACCTTCAAGCTGGGCTCCTTCGGTACAGAAACGGTGCTGGTAGAAAAGGGACAATACCCCCAGCTGCCGGAGGCTCCCCAGCTTCCCGCCGCACGGTTTGCGGGTTGGTTCGATAAAAACGGCCAGTTGGTTTATCCCGACTCCTTTCCGGCGGAGGAGGACGCCGTTTATATTGCCCGCTGGGAGCGGCAGGTATCGGAGCTTTTGAATACCGATACCCATTTTGCCTACATCAGGGGCCACGAAAACGGTATGTTCAAGCCGGACGCGGGCGTTACCCGGGCTGAAGCCGCCCAGATGTTTTACGCCCTGCTGCGGGAGCGGGGCTGGGAGAAAAAATCCTTTTCCGACGTAAACGGCCAATGGTATGCCGAGGCGGTGGGCGTTATGGCAGGTCTGGGGATCTTACAGGGTTATCCGGACGGCACCTTCCGGCCCGGCAAAAAGATCACCCGGGCGGAGTTTGTGACCATCGCCGTAAGCTGTGACGCCCTGGCAGAGGGCGAGCTTTCCTTTTCCGATGTTTCCAAAAGCTCCTGGGCCGCCCCCTATATTGCCACCGCTGCCGCGAAGGGGTGGATCTCCGGTTTTCACGACGGCACCTTCCGGCCGGAAAAGGGCATCACCCGGGCGGAGGCCGTCACGGTGCTGAACAAGATGCTGGGCCGTTGCCCGGACGAGACCGTGAGGGAGAAAACAGACGCGAAAAATTTCTATGACCTTTTCCCGGAGCATTGGGCTTATGAGAACATTCTGGAAGCCGCCACAGATCACTCCCATGTTTCCTACGGCGTTTCCGGAGAAATTTGGACGGACTATACACAGGATACGGAATATCCGGAAAAAAGCCGCTGGGTGAAGGATGGCTCCACCCTGTATTATCTGGACGCCTCCACCCGGAAATTTCTGCGGGGAGAGCAGACCATCGATGGCAAAAAGTATCTCTTCCGCTCCGATACCGGGGCCGCCTATACCGGCTTTCGCAAGAACGGCTCCTGGCGCAGGTACTATAAAAACGGCCTGATGGTGGAGGATATCTCCGGCCTGGGCGTAGTAAAGGGCCCGTATTTTATCAAGGTCTATAAAAATTCCAATTATCTTATCATTTTCGCCAAGGACAGCAGCGGCGCTTATAACACGCCGGTACGGGCCATGAGGACCTCCTGCGGCTACGGTACCCCTACCGGCACCTTTTACACGCCGGACCGGTACCGCTGGCTGCAAATGGTAGGAGATACCTGGGCCCAGTGGTGTACCCAGATCCAGGGGAATTACCTGTTCCATTCCGTACCAAACTGGACCCAGAGCAATATGGATCTGGAGGTAGACGAGTATAATCACCTGGGCGAGACCCGTTCCTTGGGCTGTATTCGCTTAAACTGCCGGGACGCCAAATGGATCTTCGACAACTGCGCCTTGGGTACCAAGGTACAGATCACCACCTCGGAAGGCTCTGGCCCCCTGAAAAAGCCCGCCGGGCTTCAGATCCCCTCCTGGCACAGCTGGGATCCCACCGACCCCACCGCCGCCTGGCGGTGCAGGCAGAACGGCTGCCACTGAACTGCCGCAGAGATTAGAACAGCGAGGTGCAGAGCTTATGATCCTTTTCCTGATCCTGCTGGCGGGGACTGTTTTATGGAAAAGCAAAGCGGCAAAAAAGGGCGAGTTTTTTCTGGATTATATGGATAAGGAGCGCACCACGGCCATAAACGGCATATTTGCCTTGCTTATCTTTCTCAGCCACGCAAGCGGGTACCTAAAGCTTACCGGGCCTCTTGACGCGCCGTATCTTTCCATTCGGATTTACCTTGACCAGGCTATCGTTGTTCCCTTCTTTTTTTATTCCGGCTACGGTATAATGGAATCTATTAAGCGCCGGGGCATGTCTTATGTGAAGGGGATCCCCTTCCGCCGTTTTTTTCGGGTGTTTTCCCATATGTGTCTGGCGGTTTTACTCTACGCGGCTGTGAACCTGATATTGGGGAAAAAGCTGAAGTCCCTGGACGTTTTGCTGGCGTTTCCCGGCTGGACGAGCATCGGCAACAGCGGCTGGTATGTGTTTGCCATTCTTTCCCTTTATCTGATCGTATTTGTCTCCTTTCTGCTTTCCAGGGGAAACGTGTATTTCGGCGCGGCGCTCACCATGGCGCTTTCCATTTTGTTTGTTTTCTGGCAGATGCGCATCGACAGGGACCCCTGGACCTATAATACCGTGATCCTTTTCCCGGCAGGCATGCTTTTTTCTCTGGGAAAGCCCCTTTTTGAAAGAGTCATGGCCAAAAACGATGCTCTTGCTTGTACGGCCTTTGCCGGTTTGCTGGTGGTCTATCTGTTCTTCGACGCCAGGCGAAATGCGGGGATCAAATGCTATAGCCTGTGGGCGATTTTTTTCATGCTGCTGATCGTTACCCTCACCTTGAAATTCTCGGTGGGCAACCATATTTTGCGGTGGTTTGGTTCCCATGTGTTCAGTTTCTATATTCTGCAAAGGATCCCCTTTATGATCCTGAGCCATTTTGGCTGCCAGAGCCGCCCCCTCCTTTTTACGGCGGTGAGCTTTTTCTTCACCGTGGCCCTTGCCGCCCTGTTCGATTTCGCCACCGGGAAGCTGGATAATTTGCTTTATTCCAGGCAAAGCGCCCGTCCCCAAACAGGCGGCGCGGAATAACACGCTTTGTGGCTTGACAACATACAAGTGAAAGCCGCGACCGCGTTTTTCATTCCACCCCAAAAAAGGGCGCTTCTTTAAGGGAAGCGCCCTTTTTACTGATTCCTCCTGCTTTTTGTTTGTCAAAGCAGTTTCCCGTCAACCGTCAGTTGATGTAGACTGCCTTCCAGGCCCTCCTTCATGCGCTTGTCGAAAATCTCCACTTGGGCTGAAATGTCTTGTTCCAACCGGTTTTTCCATGCAGTTCCCCCCCAGTGCTTTATTTCTCCTGTCGGGCTGTCAATTTGTTTCCAGCTCCGCCAGCCAGGCGGCAGCGAAATCCTTGCAGTCGGCCGCTTCTCCGCTGCCGAGGGAAAGCCCCTCGGTAACGACCGCATCCGGCTCCATTTCTCGGATCGTTTCCACCGTGCCGGAAAGCCCGCTTCCGCCGCTGGTCACAAAGGGGCATATGGTTTTTCCGGAAAGATCGGCGGCGTCCAGATAGCTGTAAAGGATCATAGGCATATCGCCCCACCAGATGGGGCAGCCGAAATAGACCGTATTTACGCCGCTGAGATCGGGCAGTTCTCCGGAAATAGTGGGTCGGGCAGATTCCCGCTGCTCCTGACCGGCAATTTCCAGCAGCTCATTATAGTCTGTCGTGTAAGGCGTTTCCGGTTCGAGTTTGAACACCGGTGCTCCGGTTTGACCGGCGATTTCCAGCGCCACCTGCTCCGTGTTGCCCGACCAGGAGAAATATACTACCAGAGACCGATCGTGTTCCAGCTCTCCCGGTTCCATGCTGGGATCGGGCTCTGTTGTGGGCGTGGCTTCCGGAGAAGGAGCGGCTTCCGGTGTAGGAGACGGAGCAGGCTCTGAGGCGCTGCTGATCGCAGTGCTGCTTCGGGACAGAGAAGAAGCTTCTCCGCCGCAGGCGGTGAGGCAAAGCAGAAGGGCAATGGCAAATAGCCCGGTAAAGAATCGTTTCATTTCTTTTCCTCCGTTTTTGTCAAGGGAAATTAGGGCAGGCGCAGCTCATCGATCCAACCCTGAACGGCGGATTGCGGCGCGCTGCCGCTGAAGCGCCGCCCGGTTTCCCAGGCTGCGTCAGGTGCCAGAGCGTGCAGGTTCGCGGCGCTGGAGCCCATGGGGCTGCTGGCGGAGGTGCAGAACGGCACAATGGTTTTTCCCGCAAGCTCATAGCTTTCCAGAAAGGTGCTGATGATTTTCGGGGCCTGCCCATGCCAGATAGGGTAGCCAAGAAATACCACGTCGTATTGCCCCGGATCCACAGCCTGACCGGAAATAGCGGGGCGGGCGGTTGGGTCGTTCTGCTCCCGGCTGGTACGGCTGGAGGCGTTGCTGTAATCCAGATCGGCAGCGGTGTAGGGAATTTGAGGAACGATTTCATAAAGCTCGGCTTCCGGCAGAGCGGTTTGGAGATGCCCGGCAATTCTCTCCGTGCTGCCGGTACAGGAAAAATACGCGATCAGGGTTTTTCCCCGGATGGGGGTGGGATCCGGCTGACCGGCCGTTTTTATAGTGATGGCTCCCTGTAAGCCGCCGATCAGGCTTTGTCCGGAAACCGCTTTGCCCAGCTCGAACAGCGAGCTGTTTTCCTGAAAATCACCATAGAACAAAACCACATCGCCCAGGGAGCATAGTAAGCCAACGTGCCTGCCCCGCCCTTCGCCAGGGGCGTGCCAGTGGTGTCCAGCCTTTGCGCCGGATAAAATATCTTTTCGTTGGTGCTGTAATTTTCCACCGAAATCGTCATGGGAAGCTGCTCGTAAAGGGAATTGGCGGCGGTGCTGTCATTCAACTCATAAATCACTTCGCTGCCGCCGCGCCGCACGGAAATTTTCCGGGCCTGCGGCGTGGGCGCCGGGTCGGGCACGGGTGTGGGATCAGTTCCGGGTCCAGGGCCAGGCTCAGGCGTTTCTGTTTCACTTTGTACCCAGCGGGCCAGCATGGAGGCCATTTCTCCGCGGGTGGCAAGTCCCTTTGGATCGAAGCGGTTATTTCCTTTTCCGCTGATGATGTTTTTCTCCCGGGCCCAGTTCACGGCAGATACCGCATAGCTTGAAATCTGCGCCGCGTCCGTAAAGCTTTGCGTCTGCCCCGCGGCAGGCCGCCCTTCGGCGCGCCAGAGAAAAGCGGCCAGCTGTTCCCTGGTTACCGGATCGGCAGGGCCGAAGCGCTCATTCCCATATCCGGCGATCAGCCCGGTGGAAGAGCCCCAGTCCACGGCGTTTTTGTAGTAGGCATTCAGGGGAACATCGGAAAAACCGGCAGCAGCAGCGGTGGCAGGGCTTCCGGCCCGGCGGTACAGCACCGCCGTCAGCATGGCGCGGCTGGCAGTGCCGTTGGGAGCAAACCGCCCGCTCTCCACACCGCTCATTAAGCCGTTTTCCCGGCAGAAGGTCACCGCATCGGCATACCAGCTGTTTGCGGGCACATCGGAAAATTCGGCGTTCGCCGCCCGGCAGGGCAGGCCCAACGTAAGCAGTATTACCGCTGTCAGAATGCGGGAAAAGATCTTTTTGAATGAAAAAGAGGCAAGCCGTTTCATAAATTTCCTCCTCTGTATTTGACTGCCCCTATTATAATTGCGGCTTTTTGGAATGTCCAATACTTCTTATTTGTCTATTTCTATGCCTAAAAAGCATAGAAAATTTTACAGGCCTCCCCGGCTTTGCCCTTATCGAGGGAAGCTGCCATTGTGTTTTGCGATGTTATTCTTTTAGGCTTCCTTCAAAAATGGAAGCTTCGGAAAAGCGCAATTCTTTTTTCTGTGTTCGCGTTCAGTCCGTCATTCCTGAGAAATCCTTTTTCTACCATCTTTTCCAATGACTAACCGCTTGCAACGAATCAGAAAAGAACGAGATTCTTCGCCTTCGGCTCAGAATGACAGATGGGGGCCTTGCCCTTGTCGAAGGAAACTGTTATTGTGTTTTGAGATGTTATTCTTTTAGGCTTCCTTCGAAAACGGAAGCTTCGAAAAAGCGCTATTCTTTTTCTGTGTTCGCGTCCAAAAGCCGCTGGATTCCGGCTTCTGTGTAGGAGAGCAGCTTTCCGTACCGCCGCGCCAGATCTTCCCGAAGCGTCTCATAGCGTCCGGTGGAAACGGCGTTCTCCTTTTCCTCTTTTAAGGAAAGATATTCCTGCAAGGCAGAGCTTTCCTGGTAGAAGATCACGTTATATTTTCCCTGATTCAGCGAAAGGGGAAACAAGTCGGTCAAAAAGGCATGGTCTTCCACATAATACCGAACGCCGTATTTTTCACAGAGCCGATCAAATTCCGGTAAAAAAGCATCGCGCTCCTGCCGGGAATCGCAGGGGTGGGAAAGGGCGATCCGCTTTACCCCGGCGCGCACCATTTCGCAGAAACAGTCTGCCGCACCGAGATGATAAGAAAAACGGTCCAGTTTCATAGGGACAGTTCCTCCATTTTTTGAATTTGCGGCAGGAAAAGAAAGATACTTTGCAGAAGAATACGCAGGCCGTGATCCCATGCGACGGCAGAAAGAAATTTTTCAGGGCAGCGAGAATCGCCCTCAAAAAATCTTTTGCTCCTGATGTTTAGAACACATTATCGTCAGGAAAATGCTCCATGATTTCGGAAACGGAACATTCCAGGATATTACACAGCTTGTCAATGGTGTTGACTTCCACATTCATATTGTGGCGAAGCCGGTAAATTTGACCCCTGCTCATGTTGTAACGGGTATACAGGCAGTACTCAGAAATGTCTTTTGCTGCCATTGTTTGCCAGAGTTTGTCATACTTTATCATATTTGCGCACCTGTTGTCGAGCGGTTTTTCTTGCTTTTTCTCCATTATGCGATTAGTATGGAGAAAGATGTAGTGCCCGTATACGGTGGTTAATATGTGCAGAATTTTCAGATAATATGCAAAAAATCGGGTCAGCATAAAAACAGGTTAATTCCAAAAATCAAAGCAAAGTGATTTTTGCATTTTTTGTTTTTACTTTATTACATTTCTAGCCCGAAAACCCGTGAATTTTTCCACCCTTCGGAAATGAAAGGAGAATGGCCGTAATATGAGCTATGACAAAATGTATTACACAGTATTTAACGCCGTTACAGACGCGCTGGAGGTAGCTGAAAAAATGCCGGACAGCCCGGAAAAGAAGGAATTGCTTCACATTCTTTCCCTGAGCCAGCAGACCAGCGAGGACATTTATGTCTCAGAAGTATAGTTTAACACTAATATCTTTGCTTGACAAAGGGAAAGAATGTATTTTTGGATGAAAAATTTCCTCTTAGCGGGATTTTTCCTGCCAAAGGAAAAAATTTTTCAAACAGCCCCGGGCTTGTTTGAAAATAGAGGAAGCCCCGGATAAATCAGAAAAATGAAATGTTCGCCAGCCGCACAAGGTTACTCTTGTGTTGGCTGGCTGTTTTGTTGAAGAGGCCTTTGCTTGCGTGAAGTACCATGTGGACATTTCCGGTTTGCCCAATGAAGCTTAAGGAAGCACTGATTAAATCTGTAAGCTAGTTGCGTGCCAAGCCGCCAGGCGCGATTTATTCAGTGGTTCCTTAAGGCTGCCCCGCGCAATTCATGGCTATTTCCTGAAACGGCGTCTTACGGGAAATTTTTTCAGCAAAGCATAGAAGATCTGCCGCCGGGTATCAGTGCGCCCCCGTGCAGACCTTCCGCGCTCTGCCGAAAAAGTTCCTTTTGTGCTATGCTGCTTAGAATTATGTAGCGCTTTCTTAAAAGTTATCATCGTAATTTGTCGAATAATAATATATTTTGTAAGATTTTGAAATATTTCTATTTTTTCTGTTGACTATTTTTGAATCGTGTTCTATATTAAATATATAGGCCTGACTTATTCTATAAAAAGGAGAGAATTTATATGAAGCTGAAAAGATTGATTTCCGTCTCTCTGGCCGCCGCTTTGCTGGCGTGCGCCCTGACCGTTCCCGCAAGTGCGAATACGGTAGACAGGGATTACGCGTTTTATGACATTGCCGCATCTTCCTGGGTGAATACGGCTACTGCGAAGAAAGACACCGCTTCCGAGGTGTACGCGGCTCCCACAGATTCTCCTAATGGAACGACTCTGGCCAAGACCTATTGCTATGTGGGGGGCGTTGCGCGGGATAAAACAACCTGGGGCACAGCGTATTTGGTAAGCGGTAACAAATACGCTATCAATAATTATGTGTATGAAGACGGCGATAAGTACAACGGCCAAGTTTCCATGTGGCTCAGAATGACTCCGGAGGCCGGCCGCGGAAGGCTGCGGGGCGTCTGGAGCCCGGACTATACGGAGGAAAGCGGCGTGATCCACGTTTGACGCGCCACTGAAGTTTGTGCCGGCAGAGGCAGTATAAACTCCTGCCGGTATCAATAAGGCAGTGCCGCACAAGTCATGGGTCAGGCTTGAAGTGCCGGCTTCCTCGCGTATTTTTCGTTATGGCGCGTGGTTTTCACCGCACAATACAACATTTGGACCTGTGCGGCGCCGCCTTACCTATTTTTTGGGAGGCATTCTTAATGAAAAAAAATAAAATCTGGCTTATGCCGCTGTCCCTTTGCCTGCTGCTCTGTTCCTGCGCGCCTATGCGCTCCAACAGCCAGCTGGCGGCTTCTTCCCGGGCGGCCTCGAGTACTGCTTCCTCCGCTGTGGAGAAAAACGCGGGGGCCGAGGCTTCTTCCGAAATTTCCTCCGGCTCTTCCGCCGCGGAGCCCGTTTCTGCCGGAGAGCTGGGAACCGTGCAGATAGATCCCAGAGACGTGGGAACGTTCCGATATCATGTTTTGAAAATGCGGTACGGGGAAAGCCTGGAGGAGCTGGGGATTTCTCAGGAAAAAATGGCTGATTGGGATCCTGAGGTGCAGGACAGCGGCGTGGTGCTGCTGACCATGAAGCTGGAAAATGTGGATTATCCCATGGACGAGCCAGGACTGGCGGAGGACGGCTATATTCTGGTCAACAGCCTGAACCTGTATCCCACAGAGGCGATCGACCAGAACAAAACGCCGGAGCATATCGTCGATGGGGTTGTGGATTACAGCAACGTGCCGGTTTACTTTGACCGGGCGCCTCAGGAGGAGAAAAAGTATTTTGCGCTTCCCATGCCGGAGCCGGGGCAAAGCTCGGAGGAATTTCAGGTGGCCTGGGCGCTGAGCGCCCAATATGCCGGGCTGTTCCGGGAAGACAAGCTGGAGCTGGTGCTGACAGCTGCGCCTTTAGAATACGGCACCAACGAGGTTTGCCGGGCAAAGCTCCACTATGCCGATGCGGCACAGGGGGAAGAGTAGCGTGAAGCGGGTATTTTGGATAGAACTGCACAAGGCCTTGCACAGCTGGTTTTTTCTGGCGGCAGTCTGCTGCGGGGGACTTTTTGCCATTCTAAGCTTCGTTGACCGGGTCAGCAACTATTTTTTCGGCCTTGGCGTTCTCAACATGGTGGACACGGCAGAACGGATGGGGTATGTCAAATACCCTATTGTTCCTATGAGTACCGTTTATAACGAATGGCTGGGCGGGGAAGGGCTTTCCTTGGGCTACACTTTGTTTTTTACCCTGCTGCCCCTGCTGGCGGTTTTGCCCTACGGGTATTCCTTTTCCGAGGAGCTGCGGGGCGGGTACTTGAAAATGGTCGTTCCCAAGTGCGGAAGAAGGCGCTATTTCCTGGCAAAGGCCGGGGCTTCCTTTCTATCCGGCGGGCTGGCGGTGACCATTCCGCTGGCGGCAAGCTTATTCTTTTGTTTTTTGATCTTTCCGGCGGCAAAGCCCAATGTGATCTACGATCAGTATTTTCCCTTCACTCATTCCAGTATGCTGGCGGGGCTTGTGTATTCCCACCCCCTGCTTTATATGCTGCTTTACCTGGGGATCGATTTTGTGTTTGCCGGGCTTTTCGCCTGTCTTTCCATCAGCTCCGTGTTTTTCTTTCGGCAGCGGCTGGCTTCTGTGGTGCTTCCGTTCCTCTTTGTGCTGGGGTGCGATATGCTGCGGAGCTTCGGCACGTATGTCAGCTATGTGGAGATCTCTCCCATGAGGCTGATGCACGCGGTACCGACGGCAAATTTCATCAAAGCGCCGGTACTTTTGGGCTGGCTGTGCCTGTTCGTGCTGCTGACCCTGCCGTTGATCCTGTACCGGGGGTGCAAGCATGAGATTTTTTAACCTGTTTCGGTATGACCTGCGGCGGGGCAGGCTGTTCAGCCCCGGCAGGCTGTTTGCCGTGGTGTCTCTATTTTCGTTTCTGTTTCTCTGCTTTTGTGTGGATGTGTTTCAGGGCTTCTATTTTGAGCTGAAAAGCTTCTGGGAGATCAATTCCCTTTCGCTTTCCTTTGGGGACGTTTTGCTCGGTAAAACCGGGGGGATCCTTCCCCAAAACGCGCAAAGCCAGTCGTTTTTGTTTCCCACGGAATGGCTGGCGATCCAAATGCTGCTGTGCTATTTTACATTGGGGTATTTTCGGGAGGATTTCACCCGTGGCGGAGTGCAGGTGATCCCCCGCATGGGCAGCAAAACCGTGTGGTGGCTTTCAAAATGCCTGTGGAATATCTGCTCGGTCACCCTCTATTACTGCCTGGGGTATGGAACGCTGCTGTTTCTGATCGTTCTGACGGGGAAATCACCGAGCTTTACGCTGAACTCCTCTGTTTTTGAATTTTACTTTTCCTGCCCGCTGCCTGCCGCCAATGCTTCCCAGGGAGAGCTTTTTCTGGCCCTCTGCGTTCTGCCCTGGCTGACCGCCGTAGCGGTAAACCTGGTGCAGATGGCCCTTACGATCGTTCTGAAGCCGGCGCTCGCCTATCTTGCCACCGGCTGCTGGCTGGTGGTGGGCGTCTACTATGCCCATGCCTTTGTGCTTCCGAATTATTCGTTGTCTGTCAGAAGCGGGGCGGTGGGCGTTTACGGCTTTCAAAGCACGCTGGGGATCGCGCTCTGTTTGGGAACGGGCCTTCTAGCTGTGGCGGCGGGGCTTTTTGGGCTTCGCAGGAAGGATATGATCGACAGCCATTAAGGAGGATCTTCTGTGAAAATTTCACTCTGTCATGTGACAAAACGCTTTGGCCCCACCGCAGTGATCGACGATGTGTCTCTGGAGCTTCACGGCGGCCGGGTGTACGGTTTTCAGGGAATCAACGGTTCCGGGAAAACCATGCTGATGCGCCTGATTGCGGGGCTTATCTATCCCTCGGAGGGAACCGTTACGGTAAACGGCACGGTTCTGAGCGGGGAAAACAGCTTTCCGGAAAGCATGGGGCTTTTGATCGAGAGCCCTTCCTTCCTTGGCGGTTATACCGGGCTTCGCAATTTGGAGCTTCTGGCAGGAATCCGGAAGCAGATCGGAAAAAAGGAAGTGGAAGCCGCCATAGAGCGGGTGGGGCTGGATCCGGCCGATCCTAAGAAATACAGGAAATATTCCCTGGGAATGAAGCAGCGCCTGGGAATTGCCTGCGCCATTATGGAAAAGCCGGAGCTGCTTATTTTGGACGAGCCGGTAAACGCGCTGGACGAAGACGGGATCGCTTTGGTGCGGGAGATCGTAGCGCGGGAAAAGGAGCGGGGCGCCTGCGTGCTGCTTTCCTGCCATGATTTTGAGGAGCTTTCTTATATGTCCGATGAAATTTATAAGCTGGTTGCCGGAAAGCTGACCCGCAGGCTGGTAAAGGAGCAGACCGGCGAATTTCGCGAGGAACAGCTATGAGAAGGCGGGTTTTTTCGGTCATTTTCTGTGTGATACTGGCCCTGGCGGCAGGGGTGCGGATTTACCAGGTGAACACAGCCGACTATTATCGGTATTTTCCGGTGCGGAAATTTTACAGCAGGGGAGAGCAGGTTCCCTTAAATAACGATCATTATTACTTTACCAGGCGTGATTGGAGCGGCTATACGGTAGAGGTAACGGACGCCAGGATCGAGAAAACAGAGGCTTTCCTGGCGGAGCGTCACGCGCCGGAGGGGTTTCTCGCGCAAAACGGCTATGTGCAGAATAACCATCACGCCTATGATTATCTGTGCATCGTGACCGCGGTGTTCCGCTATGACGGAACGGACAGCCTGGAAAAGGACCCTGTCAGCCTGGCGGAATTCAAGCTGCTGGGGCCGGACTACACCCTGGCCTCCGTCCCTGAGCTGAATGGGCTTCCCGCGTTCAATTCCTCTATGAAAGGGAACAGCAGGTTTGTGATCACCTCCGGAAAGCCCTTCACCGTTGAGATCCCGTTTTTTATCAGCACGGGCTTTGAAACTGACATGAGCGTAGAGTATTTCCAAAAAAGTGACCCGCAGTTACTGGTGACGTATTATCCGGAGGAAAGCTGCATCGCTGTTTTTTCAGAAGACGCACCGTAAGAGTTGTACCATTGTCAGTGCCCTTCCTTTTCTTCTCTCCTTTGGGGCGTGTTTTCGGCTGCCGCTGAGGGCGGAGCCTCCTTTTTGAAAAGTTTTCCCGGGAAGTATGCGGGAAAACTTTTCTTTTGCGCTGTTTTGTGCTATACTAAGCGCTGATTGCGAGATACTGAAGAGTAGAAAAGAAGCGCGGGCGCAAAGCGGCCGCTCACAGAAGGCTGTGAGAACCGGGCGGCGCGGCCTGGATCGCTCGCCGATCGGAAGCGCAAAAGGAAAGGAACGTGTAAGAATGGGAAGCAGAGAAAATTTGAGGAATGTGGCGATCATCGCCCACGTAGACCATGGAAAGACCACGCTGGTGGATCAGCTTTTACGGCAAAGCGGCGTGTTCCGGGCCAATGAGGCCGTGGCCGAGCGCGTGATGGATTCCGGCGATCTGGAGCGGGAAAGAGGGATCACGATCCTGTCGAAAAACACCGCCGTGATGTATCAGGATACCAAAATCAATATTGTGGATACTCCCGGCCATGCCGACTTCGGCGGCGAGGTGGAACGGGTGCTGATGATGGTAGACGGCGTTCTGCTTTTGGTGGACGCCTTCGAGGGCTGTATGCCCCAAACCAGATTTGTGCTGAAAAAGGCCCTGGGCCTGGGGAAAAAGCCCGTGGTGGTGCTGAATAAGATCGACCGTCCCGGCGCGCGGCCCGCCGAGGTGGTGGACGAGGTACTGGATCTCTTTATCGAGCTGGGCGCCAACGACGACCAGCTGGATTTCCCGGTGGTGTACGCCTCCGCCCGAGACGGCTACGCCACGTTGGACCCCAACGAGCCCGGCACGGATATGACCCCTCTGTTCGAGATGATCATCAAGGAAGTGCCGGCTCCCCAGGGGGATCTGGAGGGGCCCACCCAGGTGCTGTTTTCCAATATCGATTATGACGACTATGTGGGCCGCATCGGCATCGGCCGGGTAGAGCGGGGCAGCGTTCGTGTGGGAGAAACCGTTACCATCTGCGGCGGCGCCGAAGATGTGCGCAAAAACGCCAAGGTCACAAAGCTGTATCAGTTTGAGGGATTGAAGCGTGTGGAGGCGCAGTCCGCAGAGCTGGGAGATATCATCGCCGTTTCCGGCATTGCCGATTTGAATATCGGCCAGACCGCCTGTGCGGTGGACTGCGTGGAGCCACTGCCCTTTGTGAAGATCGACGAGCCCACGGTTTCCATGATGTTCCTGGTGAATAATTCCCCCTTTGCCGGGCGGGAAGGAAAATATGTGACCTCCCGGAACCTGCGGGACAGGCTCTTTAAGGAGGTGGAGACCAATGTGGCCATGCGGGTGGAGGAGACGGAAACCACCGATTCCTTCAAGGTTTCCGGCAGAGGCGAACTGCACCTTTCCATTTTGATCGAGCAAATGCGCCGGCAGGGTTATGAATTCCAGGTGTCCCCGCCCAATGTGATCTATAAGGAAAAGGACGGCCAGCGCCTGGAGCCCATGGAGCTTTTGATGATCGAGGTGCCGGATAACTATGTAGGTGCCGTTATGGAAAAAATCGGTTCCCGGAAAGCGGAGCTTCTGAACATGGGCAGCAGGGATTCCGGCTCCACCCACCTGGAATTTAAGATCCCCGCCAGGGGCCTGATGGGCTATCGTTCGGAATTTTTGACCGATACCAACGGCAACGGGATCATGAACCATGTGTTTGACAGCTACGAGCCCTATAAAGGCGATATCCAGCAGCGTACCCAGGGCTCCATCATTGCCCATGAAACGGGAGAATCCACCGCTTACGGCCTGTTCTATGCCCAGGACCGCGGACGTATGTTTATTGGGCCGGGCGTGGAGGTCTATGAAGGCATGATCGTGGGGGCCAACCCCAAAAATGAAGACATCACCGTGAATGTGTGCAAGAAAAAGCACGCCACCAACACCCGCTCCTCTGGCGCGGACGAGGCCTTGAAGCTGACGCCCCATTCCGTGCTGAGCCTGGAGCAGTGCCTGGAATTCATTGCCGACGACGAGCTGGTGGAGGTCACCCCGGAAAGCGTGCGAATGCGCAAGACGGTTCTTTCCAAGGAGCTTCGCATGAAGCAGGCCAGTAAGAAAAAATAAGAACTTGTACCGATCGGGTACATGTGTGGATTTTCCAGCGGAATTCATCGGGAAGGAGGGCTTTTTGCTTTGGAGCTTGTGATTCTGGATCTGGAATGGAACGCGGCCTACAGCAGGCGTACCAAGGGCTATATCAATGAGATCATTGAATTCGGTGCGGTGAAATGCGGGCCGGATCTAAAGCGGAAAAGCACCTTTTCCTGCTTTGTAAAGCCCCAGGTAAGCAAGCACATCAGCACGCTGGTCTCCAATTTGACCAGCATTACCGACGATACCCTGACCGATGGCATGAGCTTTATGGGCGCTGTCAGCAAATTCCGAAAATGGGCTGGGGACTGTATCGTCATGACCTGGGGCACCTCGGATATTTTGACCCTGATCGAAAATTGCCGTTATTTCAGCGGCAGCGGCGAGGTACCGTTTTTGTCTCAATACTGCGATTTGCAGCGGTATGCTCAAGTACAGATGGGAACCGGCACGGCGGAGCAGCTGGGGCTTTCCAGGGCGGCGGAGCTTTTGGGCCTGGATATTTCCGGTATGGAGCACCACAGGGCGCTGGACGACAGCCTGATGGCGCTGAAGATCCTTCGGCGGATCTATTGCCAGGAAACGCTGCCGGAGTTTACAGACCCCTGTAACGAGGAGTTTTACAGGCGGATCACCTTTAAGACCACCTATATCTGCGATTTGCACAGCCCTTTGGTGCAGAAAAGCCATTTGCGCTTTCCCTGCCCCCGCTGCGGGGGAGAAAGCGCCCGCACCAGTCGCTGGGCGTTGAAAAACAGGGGCTTTCGGGCGGAATTTCGCTGCGGCGCCTGCGGGCACCTGTTTGCCGGAAGGCTTACCATTAAACAGAAATACGAGGGACTTACCGTGAATAAAAAAACCTATCCCCTGCCGGAGATCGAAGCGCCCCGAAAGGCTTCCCCTGGCCCTCTCGGAAACATGCGCCTGGAGCTTGTGGAGCATACCGGAGTGCTGCGGTTCCCGGGTCTGAAAGACTGCAAAACGGCAAACGCCGTGTTTTCCACCAGGCTGGGCGGCGTAAGTGAACAGGAATTTGCCGCCATGAACCTGGGCTTCAGCCGGGGAGATACGGAAGAGAATGTGGCGGAAAATTACCGCATTTTTTGCCGGGCTGCCGGGTTTGACAGTGAGTCTCTGGTGGCCGGAAGCCAGGATCACCACGTCAATATCCGCCGGGTAGGCGCGGCTCAGCGGGGGATCGGCATCTGGAAGGAAAAGGATATGGAAAGTATCGACGGTCTGTGTACCGACGAAACGGGCGTTACTTTGGTGATCTACTGCGCGGACTGTGTTCCTCTGTATTTTATCGATGAAGCCCACCACGCCATCGGCCTGGCCCACGCGGGCTGGCGGGGAACGGCGGCGGGCATGGCAAAGGTAATGGCAGAGCGGCTTACGGCGGAATTCAGCACCCGGCCTGAGGAGCTGCGGGCCGCGATCGGCCCTTCTATTTGTAAAGACTGCTTTGAGGTGGACGAACCGGTGGCCGCAGAATTTTTGAAGCTGCCCCATTCGGAGCTGTTCGTTTCCGGCCCGGAGGAAAACGGGAAATACCATGTGGACCTGTGGGAATGCAACCGCCAATTCATGCTGGCCGCGGGGCTCCTGCCGGAGCATATCACAGTGGGAGAGGTCTGCACCATGTGCGAAAGCGACTTGCTGTTCTCCCACCGAAAAACCCGCGGCCGCCGCGGCAGCAACTGCGCCATGCTGGGGCTGGTGAATAATTAGTGATTAGCAATTAGTAATTAGCAATTTTAAGGGCAAGGGAAAATTTGATAAATTGAAATTTAGCAGTTACTCACTCACCCTCCATCTGTCATTCTGAGCGAAGCGAAGAATCTCGTCTTTTGTCCTTTCCCTAGAAATTAAGGGCGAGATTCTTCGTCGCTATGCTCCTCAGAATGACAAAAAGGGGGAACTCGTTCTTCTCTAACAACTAGTTCGCTAAACTACAATTTACCGGACAGTGACCTTGCCCTTCATTGCTCATTTCTCATTGCCTCTGCTGTTCAGTATCTAACAACAACTAACGATTATAGGAAACATAGGATATAAAATGGAACCAGAAAATTTGTCCCTGTTGTCCGGCATGGGGGAAAGCTGCCGGCTTTGTCCCCGGCAGTGCGGGGCCAAAAGAAAGGAAAGCGGAAAAGGCTTTTGCAAAAGCGGCAATGAGCTGCACATCGCCCGGGCGGCCCTTCACTTCTGGGAGGAACCGCCCATCAGCGGAAAAAACGGCTCCGGCGCGGTGTTTTTTACCGGGTGCCCCCTGGGCTGCGTGTATTGCCAGAACCGGGAGATCAGTAAGCAGGCGGCCCCGCCGGGGAAGACGGTTTCCCCGGCTGAGCTGAGCCAGCTGTTTTTTGACCTGATCCGGCAGGGGGCTCACAATATCAACCTGGTCACCCCCACCCACTTTATGCCCCTGATTCGGGAAGCGCTGCTTTACCGCCCGCTGCCGGTTCCGGTGGTATATAATACCTCCGGCTATGAAACGGTGGATTCCCTGCGGGCGCTGGAGGGGCTGGTGGATAGTTACCTGCCCGATTTTAAATACGCCGAGCCGGAACTGGCCAAGGCGCTTTCCCGGGCCCCCGATTATCCTGAAACTGCCCTTGCCGCAATTCGTGAAATGGTGCGGCAGGCAGGCGCTCCCGTTTACGGAGAGGACGGTATGCTGCAAAGGGGCGTGCTGATCCGTCATTTGATTTTGCCGGGGCACACCAGAAATTCCATTGCCGTATTGGAAAAGATCGCCCAGGAATTTCCGGGGATCCCCGTAAGCCTTATGGCGCAGTACACTCCGCCCCGGGAATTCCCGGAGGGAAAAGACTTTCCGGAGCTTACCAGAACCATCACCGCGAGAGAGCTGAACAAGGTACAGGACAAGCTGTTCCAGCTGGGGCTGGAGGGCTTTGTGCAGTCCAGAAAAGCCCAGGGTAACGAGTATTTGCCGGATTTTCATCAGCTTTTGTGAAAGGGCAATTAGAAATGAGCAATTATTTAGAAGAGGCTGGTTTGCTAAGTTGGAATTTGCAGCGTTGGTTACAACGCTTGTGCCGCTGCACCAACTCGTGAAGTTGCTTGTTGCAAGCGGACAGCTTCCGGCCCGACCACAACCAGGCTGATAAATTGGAATTTAGCGGTTATCTACTCACCTCCCTCCTGTCATTCCTGAACAGAAAGCAAGGCGCGCCTTGCTTTCTCGGTGAAGAATCTCGTTCTTTTCCTTTTTGCCCTGGAATTAAGGACGAGATTCTTCGTCACTTCGTTCCTCAGAATGACAGTGGGGAACTGAGTGCCAAACTATAATTTACTAGTTACCTCCGGTCGGGTCAGAAATTGTTTTTCTGCACCAAGTGGGAACACGAGTGCCTGCAGCGCAGCTGCAAACTATAATTTACCGCCCCGTCCCTGCCTTTAAATTGCTCATTGTATCCATCCTTGCGCGGAAGTGTGCCGTCACCGTCCAGCACCCAGCGTCTAAAAATCCAGTATCCAAATTGACCGCCCAAAGGAGGAGTTCTATGAAAAGCATCAAATTGTATCAGGTCTCTTCGCTGGAAAAGGTTTTTCCCAGTGAAAAAATTTCCGGAGAACAGGGGAAGCTGGCAGAGTACTCCCAGGCCAGCGCTTTGCGGGGGGAAGAGCTTGCCTATCAGATCGTTCTGAGAAAAGAGGGCTGGGGAAAGGAGGAGGTTCGCTGGTCTGTGTCCTCTCCGCTGGGGGACGCGGTGCGGGTCTTTCAGGTGAAAAACGTTCCCTGCGAGCTGGCGGCTTACCCTGAGGAAGACGCCCACGACAGCGATTATCTCACGCTGGATTCCGGCCTGTTCCCCGATGTGCTATATCCCATGGGGGAGAACACGCTGGAAATCAACAGCTTCCTGAATACCACCCTGTGGGTGGAGCTTGCCGTACCGGAGGACTGCCCCGCCGGGGAATATCCCATTTGCTTTACGGCGGAGGGGGAAGAGGGCAGGGCGGAGTGTACCTTTACGCTTACCGTGGTCGCCGCCCGGCTGCCGCCTCAGAAGCTTTTATTCACCCAGTGGTTCCATGTGGACTGTCTGGCGGAGCAGTATCATGTGCCCGTGTATTCCGAACGCCATTGGGAGATCATCGGCGCGTATTTGAAGGAAGCGGCGAAAGCAGGCATGAACACGGTGCTTACCCCGGTGCTCACGCCGCCTTTGGATACCGCCATCGGCACGGAGCGCCTGTGTGTACAGCTGGCAGAGATCGAAAAGCAGGGGGATACTTACCGCTTTGATCTGTCCCGGCTCCGGCGCTTTGTGGAGCTGGCCCTGGAATGCGGGATCACTCATTTTGAAATAAACCATCTGTTTACCCAGTGGGGCGCGAAATTTACCCCGGCGGTGTATGCCACGGAGCAAGGAGAAAGAAAGCGGATCTTCGGCTGGGATAAAAAGGCGGATTCCCCGGAATACACGGCCTTTTTGCGTCAGCTGCTGCCTGCTGTGAACCGGTTGTTCCAAAGCATGGGGCTGAAGGACAGGCTGCTGTTTCACGTTTCCGATGAGCCGGGAAAAGGCGCGCTGGAACACTACAGCCGGGCCAAGGCCATGATCCGGCAGCTGGTAGGAGACTGCCCGGTGATCGACGCTCTGTCCGACCCGGAATTTTACGACCAGGGCCTGGTGGGGCAGCCCGTGGCGGCCACCAACCATATTGAGCCCTTCCTGGAGCGGCAGGTGCCGGAGCTGTGGGCCTACTATTGCTGCGGGCAAAGCGTGAAGGTGGGGAACAGGTTTCTCGCCATGCCCTCCTACCGGAACAGGATCCTGGGCGTGCAGCTTTATAAATACCGGATCAAGGGCTTTTTGCACTGGGGCTATAATTTTTGGCATTCCCAGGAATCCAAAAGCCGGATCGACCCCTTCCGCGTAACAGATGCCGGCGGAGCCTTCCCCGGCGGGGACGCGTTTTCCGTTTATCCCGGTGAGAACGGCGCGCCCCTGCCCTCCCTGCGGCTGAAGATCTTCCACCACGCCCTTCAGGACCTGCGGGCCCTGGAGCTGCTGGAAGCCCTGACCGACCGGGAGACTGTGGAAAGCACCGTAAAGGATTTTGAAGCCATCACCTTCTCGGAATATCCCCGAAATTCCCAATATCTTTTGGAGCTGCGGGAAGCGGTCAACCAAAAGATCGGAGAAGCGCGGGTGGCGGGTAACTAATAGTTTAGCGAACTAGTTGTTAGCTGTTAGTTGTTAGTCGTTAGAGAAGAACAAGTATCCTCCTTTGTCATTCTGAGGAACAAAGTGACGAAGAATCTCGTCCTTAATTCCAGAGAAAAAGGACAAAGGACGAGATTCTTCACCGAGAAAGCAAGGCGCGCCTTGCTTTCTGTTCAGTAATGACAGACGGAAAGTAAGCGGGAGAGCGATAAATTCCAATTTATTAAATTTTGCCCTTGACCTTCCTAATCGCTCATTGCTCATTCCTCATTATTTCGCCTTCCCGCACGCCACTTTAAGAAAAAGGAGTTGTCAGCATGGAAAAACTGATCACGGAGCTATTTGATTTTATTGAGAGCAGCCCTACCGCCTTTCATACGGTGGAAACGACACGAAGGCTGCTGACCGGCGCAGGGTTTACCGAGCTCTCCGAAACAGAGCCCTGGAAGCTTTCCCCTGGAAAAGGATATTTTACCACGCGGAATATGAGCTCTGTTATTGCCTTTCACTTTCCCAAAAAGGATTTTCACGGCTTTTCCGTTGTTGCGCCCCATGGAGATTCTCCCTGCTTTAAGATAAAGGGCAGCCCGGAAATGAAGGTGGAGGAGCATTACGTGAAGCTGAACACCGAGGTATACGGCGGCATGGCCCTGAACCTGTGGACGGACCGCCCCCTTTCCGTGGCGGGGCGGCTGACCCTGCGCACGGAGAAGGGCGTAAAAGCCCTGCTGACCGACCTGAAGCGGGATCTGCTGTTGATTCCGGGCCTGGCCATTCACATGAACCGGGAGGCAAATTCCGGCTCGAAAATCGACCCCCAGAAGGATACCCTGCCGCTGCTGGGCGGCAGCGAGGCGGAGCTGCTTTCCCTGCTGGCGGAGCAGGCCGGAGTGGATAAAGAGGAGATCCTTTCCCATGATCTGTACCTCTATCACCGTGCAAGGGGTACCGTGTTCGGCGCGGCGGAGGAATTTATTGCCGCCCCCAAGCTGGACGACCTGGAATGTGTATTTTCCGCCGTTACCGCCTTTCTGCAAAGTGATAATCCGGAAAATTGCAGGATCTGTGCCATCTTTGACAATGAGGAAACCGGCAGCATGACCCGCCAGGGCGCGGGCGCCACCTTCCTTTCCGATGTGATCTCCCGTATCTGCAAGGCGGCGGGCAAGGACGAGGAGCAGCGGCAGCTGGCCATTCAAAACGGCATGCTGCTTTCGGCAGACAACGCCCATGCGGTGCACCCCAACTATCCCGAAAAGGCAGATCCCACCAGCCGGTGCTATCTGAATGAGGGGATCGTGATCAAGCACAGCTCGCATTATGCCACCGACGGCGTGACAGCGGGGCTTTTTCACCGGATCTGTGAAAGGGCGGAGGTGCCCACCCAGGAATTTTACAACCATTCCTCCAATCCCGGCGGCGGTACTCTGGGGCTGATCTCCGGCGCTCAGGTCGCCATTCCCACGGTGGATATCGGCCTGCCTCAGCTTGCCATGCATTCCCCCTATGAAACGGCGGGAAGAGCGGACGTGGCTCACATGGTAAATGCCATGACAGCATTTTTTAATACCGTTATCACGGCGGGAGAAGACAACAGCTGGAGCTTAAATGGCAGAGGAGGCAGACAATGAAGGAGCTTATCGTCGAGAATTCTCCCATGGTATTTTATCAAAGCGGGAACGAGCATGGAGAGCCGGTGCTGTTTCTCCACGCCGCCTTTGCCGACCATACCATGTTCCGGGCGCAGGTCAAATATTTTGAGAAGGACTATCAGGTGCTGACGGCGGATCTTCTGGGCCACGGAAAATCTGTAAAGGCCCGAAAAGGGGACGGCATCGCGAAAACGGCGGACTGGATTGCCGAAGCCATGGATGCGGCGGGCATCGAAAAAATACATCTGGCCGGCGTTTCACTGGGCGCGGTGCTGGCGCAGGATTTCGCGAACCGGTATCCCGGCAGGGTGCGCTCCCTGGCCTGCTTCGGCGGATATGACATCAACCATTTTGACCCGGAGCTGCAGAAGGAGAACGGCGCGGCGCAGATGGGAATGATGCTGAAGGCTGTTTTTTCCATCAAATGGTTTGCCAAAGCGAACCGGAAGATATCCGCGGTTACCCCCCGGGCGCAGCAGGAGTTTTACGAGATGAACCTTCGGTTTCCCAAAAGCTCTTTCCGGTACCTCGCTTCCCTGGGGAGCCTGGTCAACCGGCAGCAGACAGAGCCCAGGGAGTACCCCCTGCTGATCGGCTGCGGGGAATTGGATATTCCCATGGAGCAAAAGGCGGTGGAGCAGTGGAAGCAAAGGGAGCCGGACTGCGAGACGGTTCTTTTCAGCGGTGCGGGCCATCTTGTCAATTTGGATGCGCCCCAGGCGTTTCAGGAATCCTTGGAGCGCTTCTGGACTATGGAAAGAAAGCGGGGATAAAGTGATGAACGCGGAAATTATTTCAGTGGGAACAGAGCTGCTTTTGGGGCAGGTGGTGAATACCGACGCCGCCATTGTGGCCCGGGAGCTTTCCGCCCTGGGCGTCAGCCTTCTGCATTCCTCCGTGGTGGGGGATAACCCCCAGCGGCTGCGGGAGGCGGTGGAAACAGCCATTTCCCGCAGTGATCTGCTGATCATGACCGGGGGCCTGGGGCCCACCACCGATGATCTTACCAAGGAGACCACGGCGGCAGCCGCCGGAAAAAAGCTGGCGCTTCACGAGGAAAGCCTCAGGCGGATCGAGAATTATTTCAACGAAAGCCATGTCAGCGAGAACCAGGCAAAGCAGGCCTGGCTGCCGGAGGGCTGCTTCGTGCTGCAAAACGACAACGGCACCGCCCCCGGCTGTGTTTTCACAGCGGAAAACGGCTGTATCGTCATCATGCTGCCCGGCCCGCCCTCCGAGCTGGAGCCCATGCTGAAGAACTATGCCGTCCCCTATTTGAAGCAGGGCCAGGAGGCGGTGATCGTTTCTCACAACGTCCACATTTACGGCAGGGGCGAGGCCCCGGTGGCCCAGCTGATGGACGATAAAATGAACGGGGAGAACCCCACCCTTGCCCCCTATGCCAAGGAGGGGGAATGCTTTCTGCGGGTGACCGCCAAGGCAAGGGACGAAAAAGCGGCGGACCAGCTGTGCGCCCCCTTGATCCAGGAGATCAAGTCCCGCCTGGGAGACTATGTGTACAGTGTGGATATCGAGTCCCTGGAGGAGCTGGTGGTAAAGCTCCTGAGGGAACAGGGAAAAACCCTTGCCACGGCGGAGTCCTGCACCGGCGGGCTGCTGGCGAAACGGATCACCGATATCCCCGGCTCCTCCGCTGTGTTCCACATGGGCTGCGTTACCTACGCAAATGAGGCAAAGGAAGCCCTGCTGTTTGTTCCTCATGAGGTTTTAGAGGCCTACGGAGCGGTCAGCGAGGAAACGGCCCGGGCCATGGCGGAGGGAATTGTAAAGCGCTCTGGCAGCGATTTGGGCATTGGGATTACCGGGATCGCCGGGCCGGACGGCGGTACGGCGGAAAAGCCCGTGGGGCTGATCTATATTGCGCTCAGCAACGGAAGCGATACCTGGGTGGCGAAGCGCGCTCCCATCGGACGGACGAAAAGCCGGGAGTGGCACCGCCACTGTGCCGCGTCTCAGGCGCTGGATATGGCCCGCCGGTATCTTTCCGGCCTGCCGGTGCTGCCGGAGAAATAATGGGCGGCGGGATCATTGGGCGGTTTGCCCCTTCTCCCAGCGGCAGGCTGCATCTTGGAAACCTTTTCTGCTCGCTTCTCGCCTGGCTTTCGGCAAAGGCCAAGGGCGGGGAAGTGGTTTTGCGCATTGAGGACCTGGACCGGGAGCGCAGCCGCCCGGAATACGCGGAGCAGCTGGAACAGGACCTTGCCTTTTTGGGGCTTACCTGGGACAGGGGCGGCGAAGCCGGAGGGCCGGAGTATTTTCAGGCAAACCGCACCGCTTATTATGAGGCCCTTCTGGCCTGTCTGAGGGAAAAGGGCCTGGTATATCCCTGCTTTTGTAGCAGGGCGGAGCTTCACGCCGCCAACGCCCCTCACGCCTCCGATGGGGAAGCGGTCTATTCCGGAAAATGCCGGGGACTTTCTGCGGCGGAAGCGGAGAGTCTTTCAAAAACCCGCTCTCCCGCCTGGCGGATCCGCGTTCCCGCGGAAACTATTGTGTTTCAGGACGGGCATTACGGCCGGGTCTGCCAAGCTCTGGAACAGGACTGCGGCGATTTTATCCTTCGGCGCTCTGACGGTACCTTTGCCTATCAGCTGGCGGTGGTGGGAGACGACGCCGCCATGGGCATCACGGAGGTGGTGCGGGGCAGAGACCTTCTTTCCTCCACACCGAGGCAGATCTACCTTTACCGGCTCCTGGGCTTTCCAGTGCCGGAATTCTTTCACACCCCCCTGCTGCTGGGGCCGGACGGCCGCAGGCTTTCCAAGCGGGACCGGGCCGATAGCCTGGACGCCCTGCGGGAGCAGGGCCTTTCCGCAGAAGAGATCATCGGCCGCCTGGCCTTTCTGGCCGGATTCCTGGACAGGCCGGAGCCCGCCTCCCCCAAAGAGCTGATCCCCATTTTCTCTTGGGATAAGGTGCCGAAGGAGGACGTGAGATGGGAAATTAGGAATGAGAAATTAGGAATGAGAAATTAGGAATGAGGAATGAAAGGTCAGGGGCACAGGTGTTGTAACCAACACAAGCGTTGTAACCAACACAAGCGTTGTAACCAACGCTGGTAAATTGGAATTTAGCAAACAAGTTGTTAGTCGTTAGTAGTTAGTTGTTAGAAAGGGAAACGGCCCCTGTCTGTCATTCTGAACGAAGTGAAGAATCTCGCTCTTTAGCCCTTCATTTAGAGTATTAAGGACGAGATTCTTCGTCACTTCGTTCCTCAGAATGACAGTGGGGAACTGTTCGATAAATTGGAATTTAACTGACTAACGAATAGCACTAACCCCTTGCCTTTCTCGCCTGTTGGCTCGGTTGCTGTGCCCCGGTGGGGCACGCCCAGCAATGGTCTCACCTGTCGGTTCGGTCGGTGCAGAACAATGCGCCAAGAAAGCCATGGCTTTCTGCGCTTTGCACCCGAAGCGACAGCTGAGAACGGTTCGCACCAGCGTTCTCGCCTGTCGGCTCGGTTGCTGTGTGCCGGTGGCACACGTCCAGCAACGA
>ERZ777306.2140-NODE-2140-length-26582-cov-41.588532_pt1 | contig 26582 bp, 23 predicted proteins | sample MGYA00374966_ERZ777306 | MGnify/ENA primary metagenome ERZ777306 (study PRJEB29329, sample SAMN06343882) | mouse gut metagenome | isolation source: Mouse cecum | place: Austria: Vienna | collected 2014-11-15 ...
GGGCACTGTGTGTAACTACTAGTAATATTTATGATCTAGTTTTTGGGAATTCAGGTTAGAATTTAGGTTTATGTCCACTCAAACACTGCACGGAGAAGTGATCGCTCCCTTCCCCTTGATGGTGAATATACTGTGAAAGCTCAGTTACATCTAAAGGTCAAGTGTACATTCGTATAGTTGAATCTTCCATCATTTTCACTTTTCAGTTCTACTCTTTCAAATTTTTTACCTTTGTTAAGGCAGAACTCTTCCGCCTCTCTTATCAATTCAGAGGACAAAAATGCACCGGACCACTCATTTTCCTTGATACAGTCGATTTTAAATGTACCGTCTTTCTGCTCTTCCACGGCAGATTTTTCAACCGTTGCACTGCATCCGCTGATCAAGAACAGCAGTGACATCAACCAAACAGCTTTTTTCATTTACTTCTCCAACACCTCTTTTTTGACAACGCCTGGGAAACCGTCTTCATCACTGCAAACGAGTCTCACATGAATCTTTGAAGAGGAAAGCTCATACATCGCATGTGTTTTCGCATCTACTCCAATCCAGCCCGGAATAAATGCATTTGCAGTGTTGCCGAAAACGTACCAAAGATTATTTTTTGATTTAACAACCAAATCAGCAGGACGACATCCGCCTTTCTCTATATGAATGTTATAGATTTGGCCTGTAAAGTAACCCTCTGCTTTTGAGAGAGTTTGCTTAAAAGGAGTTTTTCCTTGATAGATGTTTTCGCCGTTTTTATCCGTAACCGTAATCGAGCAGCTTTCCGGTGTCGTTGTAATCTCCAATTCCTGGATATCCTTTTCTGCAATAGACGCACAACCAGATAGACCGATAAAAATGATAATACTCAGTATTGATATTATTGATTTATTGCTCATGGTAGATTTCGACCGCCCCTACACTTTATGCAAGAGCGGTCTCTCCTTAGAAAATGTATTCAAATCCGATATCGACTCTGTAGTCAGTCTTCAGCTTAGACGCAAAACTTCTTTTCACATAAAAGTGAGCTAACTTATCTTTCTTACGTGAGAAGGTATAAGTTCCTCCGGCGGAAACCTCTCCCCACGTCTCTTTAAGATTAAAGCGGGAAGCATTGAAGGAACCGTCGTCAAGCTTATAAGTCGTAACCAGTTTCCCTTTGAATTCTCGCAGGCCATCGACCTTGACAAAGGCTGAGCCCTTCTTCCCTTCATACCCAAGAGCGACACCTGCCCGACCGATTAAACTGTTAACCGCGTTGTGATGAACATTCACATCATTATTGGTTCTAAAGCTGGAACCAAAGATCCTTCCGTAGACGATCTGCAGCTGAGGATCTAAATACCAGTCTTTATTCTCAAAAAGATAGTGCTTATTGCCATACTCTGCACTTAGTGTATAGCCCCAAGTTTTATCGCGGCCTTTCGTATTCAATAAGTAGTCACTGCTCCATGCCGAGAATTCGTTGGAGAATCGACTAACTTTGCCTACAAGATCTAGATAACCACCGTTGGAAAACTTTCTAACACCATACAGCCACCAGCTTGCCATCCAGTTATCAGCGTTTCCCCCTCTGCTGAGCTTCAGATCTCCTTCTGTATATGACAAACCTGTTCCGTAAGTCCAATCATGTTTCTTTTCACGCTTGCACGGAAAATTTTCTCCATCTTTCTCACGACAACGATATGAGTCCTTATATTCGTAATAATTCCGATCTAAACCGATCTGAATCCCCTTGTAATTATCTCTGAAATAGTAGCCGTTCGAATTAATTCGGTTACGTCCGGCATAGCCTCTTGCCCAAAGACCTTCCAGCTCATAATTATCTCTGACCTCCCCTAATCTTTGATGAAGCGTGTCAATTTCTTGTCGCCATGTAAAATAATGACTGAGTGAAACTGCCTCTATTGACTTCATTGTAGGTGTCGGCTGTGGATTCGGCTTTGGAATTGGTGTAGCAGGAAACAAGGGAAGAGGATGAGTAAAACCCGGTTCCAAAGGATACTGCGGGAACCAAGTAGCCAAATCAATAATTTCTCCTCTGTATTTGGCGCCTTTTCCGATCACGCTAGAGGGCACATCACTCGCAGAATCCTGCACTAATTCGATATCTTCGAAATACCATTGAGCTCTCAGAGCATGATTAACAACACCTTCTGGAATAACTACCCAACCGGCAGCTTTAGCAAACTCAGCATCCGGATCGTTTGGATCCCAGCGGCGAATAATGGGATTTCCACTATCGTCTTTTAACTCATTACCGTCTGCATCTTTAAGGATGTGCCATTTGGTTCCTTTGGATAACCCTTTGTTGTAACCGTCCTCAAAGTCATCTTTAATCATAATATCGCTTTGAGAACCAACATTTTCTATACCTTCCTTTGCATATATAGAATTGGCAGCACTTCTAAGAAGCCAAAATGCAGCAGCCAGTCGTTTATCATTTCGGGCTCCTTTCCAACCTGGTGAAATTTCCCTGTCGCCTCCTTCACAACTATCTCCTGCACAGAGGTTATCTGCATTTAAGCTGGAAAGGGTTGTAATCTTAGTTCCGTTTCGATAAAAATTCGTAGGTTTGACGTAGAAGTCGAGAGAAGATGCATTAGAGCGATCTGACTGAATGGCTTTACCATCAGAAGTTTCAATTTTTGCAAAATAAAAGTATGGAGCAGTCTTATCGGTGGATCCTATTGCCCAGTAATTCATGTATGGACCATTACCATAAGGATACTTATAGGGTAGCTCATCCGGTTGATCCGGCTTATCAATATCAGGATCAACCGGATCAGGATCGGTCGGGCCTGGGCTAACCAAATCGGGATTCGTTGGATCTGTTATATCGGTTAGGGCTCGCTTATCAAGGACACTCCAAGAACTCGCCTTGTTCATGGATGAAGTTCCAGCAGACGCATTAATCCAAGAGCTACCGCTAGCCAGAGCAATCGGAGTAATCAAGGATATATCTTTACTTGGCTCTTTATCTTCTGAGTCTGGTGTATCTGGGTCTGGTTTATCAGGATCAGGTTTCACAGGGTCAAGCTCTTTTTTAGGTTCGTTTTCGGGACTAACATGTCTATCCGAAACGTGAACTGTATTAAATTCGAAAGCAGAGGTTGCATAGGATGTGCTTAACGAAGGATTAACCAAAGGAGAACTGCGCAATACTCCGAGATTGGAAATATAGGTGTTATAAGTCCAAGTCAGTTTAGTGTTTGTTAAAAGCAACCGAGTGTTATTGTACGGATTCACATCTCCATCTAATGCTGTCTTATTGGTTCCTGCCTGAACCTCAATGTATGAGCCAGGATTGAAGACACTCCCCGTTCCATAGCTATTTGAGGAGAATTCTACGACTGAAACACCTTTTTCTAACGGCGGTTTCGGGTTCGTCAAACTCCCTTGATGAACAGAAGCTTGCACAAGAACCCTATTGTTTATTATGAAGGGACCGATAAACTTAGTTTTTGTAAGAATAGAAGACCTGTCCGCTCTGTGGTTGTGAATTTGCCCTTGAATGCGTGCTGTTAAAGCCAAGTCTACACCAGGTTTCCCAGCTCCTGTTTTAGGTTTTCCTTTTGCTATTATGGATACTCCTTCACTGTTTAGTGCTTCTACCTCTTGCACTCCTCCCATGTTAAGTACTGCAATAGGCTGCAGATGATTGGGGTTGTTGATCTCAATACCTACATATTCACCCGCTGTATTTTTCTTTCCTCGAATACCTACATACGAGCGTCCAGAACCTTTATTTCCATTATCTGTCCAACTGTAGATGCCGTACGACGCATTCCTACTATCAGTACTTTTCAGGTCTATCTTTTCAATCGACTTTATGTATTGCCCCGTTGGCAGTCCAAGAGAGGTTAGTTTTTCATCGCTCCCGTTTTCTGTTTCAAAAGTTCTGATCCCGTAGAGGGTCGCGTACAATGTTCCCATTTTTTCTATGTACTGATCCCCCTGTCTAACCATTACAATTCCTTGATAAAACCTATGTTCATCATCGCCGACATCTCCAATCGCACCCAGGAAAGCTTGTTCTGTAGGATAAGGATATGCATTGCTGTTTGTATTGTCCCCTCTTAATAAGATAACTGTTCCTTTGCCATTATTTTTAGGGGTAATTGATCTAATATTTCCTCTGATGTACTGAGCGCTTCCCTGAGTTACATTAAATACGCCCATTTGAGGTGGATTTGGGCTAACTATGGAAGTCATTGAAGCGGTGTACGTATTCCCAAGCACTGTTAAATCGCCCATATCCCCCTCGACGATCTGGTGTACTTTTATAACAGAGTCTTGAATTCCTGAAGCGCTAAATATCACGCCAGAAGAAGAATAAATAGATGGAGCAAAATTTTTAAAAGAAATCAATTGAGTTTGAGATTCCGTTTTCCCCGATGAAACTGTCTTAAAGATTGATCCCGAGCCAGTATTCTTTAGATTTGTGCACTCAATTGCCTTAACATTATCAAATTCTAAATTTTGCTGACCTGGTTTCTTCCAATAGAAAAAACTTCCCGATGACATTGTTCCTGTCAGATTTTCTAAATCCCTAAAGCTTTCAGAGGATTCTTCTATCTGCTTATCTACAGTCAACTCGGCCGAAATAGCCGGTGTTGAAAGAAAAGGGAGCAAAGAGGCTGCTATAATCAAAACACCCCCCCCCTCACCTCTGCTAAAACTATAACCCTTCTTCATTCCAGCTCGGATTTTTTTTGTACTACACAATGTCGCAGAGCAGGTGACAGCCCTTTTGCGCAAAGGCGATCTATAAAAAGAAGATTCGGAGGACCTAGTATTTCGTTTTGGTAATGCAACTCGAACAGTACCAATTCTTGAGAAAGAATTACATAACATAATTGGCTTCCTGTAATTTGAGGTAACTAATTTCAATGACGGTAGATATAACGAACGTCTTTATGTTTTCTAAGAAACTTATTGAGGTTAGGTGCTAGCCCACGACCTTAACCATATGAACTAATGTATCGATAGCTATATATAAAGTGAGTCGAGAAACTATCAAAAGAAAAGCCTTTCATTCTATCCTCGAGTTCCTTAGCCTTATTCTGTTAGTATTATGCCACTAACGTACCAAAAAAAGTACTCATATAACAAACAAATGACTCCATAGAAACCCTTAATTCTTATTTTTCATTCGTCATCTGATAAAGAATAAAACAACGCTTCATCCAGAAGATATCCCAATGAGTGTCTACCATTATTAGCTGTTCAATTAAAATCTATTGAAACTTCATAGAGATAATCAAAACTAAATATTTTTAGACGATAGAGTCGCAGCTACTGCCCTTGAGAGCTAGGAAGTGAACCGAACCTTTAGCTCTAACTCAAACATCTAAAAGGAATTCTGCATAACAAATTCGAACACTTTAACAATTCACATGATCAAGGCGGGGCGTTAGCCTGAAGAATTAATTAAGGGTTCATTTATCATGTTCCCTTGTCGTAAATAAAATCTTTATGAAAGAGGGATCATGAAAAAAGTCAGAATCTTGCTGCCCGCCATCGCGGCATCCGCCCTTATCCTCTCCGGCTGCCAGACGAGCGGAGACATATATCGCTCCGATGTGTACGGCAGCAATCAAGTCAATCAGGCCCAGCAGGTTCAGACCGTTGACATTATCGCGATTCAGCCTGCGCGCGTCGCAGTAAACAATCAGTCTGACCGCCAGGTTTCTCAGCTTGTCGGCACCGCACTTGGCGGGATCTTGGGCGCTGTCATCGGAAATCAGGTAACACACCACGGCTCCTCAGGCACAACAATCGGCGCGATCGCAGGCGCGGCGCTCGGTGCGGGCGCTTCCAGCGCGGCCTCTCCGGATAACGCCCTTGTTGACGGTGTTCAGCTGACATTCAAACTGAACGGACGTATTTTCAACTCCGCTCAAGTCGGTAAGATGTGCGAATTCAAATACGGCCCGGCCATCATGACTTCCACCGGCCCCTCCAGCACACGAATCCAGCCGAACAATCCTTACGGCTGCAAATAATTCTCTTATGGGGAGCCTCAGATGAAACTCAGCATACTTTCGCTTGCATGTGCGCTCGCTTTCAGCGGAGCCGCTTCCGCTCAGATTACGGAAACCGTGACACCGCTCGTTCCGCTCTCTCCTGCTGACCAGCAGATCTATAACATTCGAGCGGCAGAGCAGCAAATTCAGGCAAATGAGCAGGCCGTCGCTCTCGAAAAGGCGCGTCAGTCTCAGCAGGCCGCTAAGGCAAAAGCCGCAGCTGAAAGCCGTCAGGCAAAAGCCAGAGCCAAAGCCGCCGCCGAGAAAAAAGCCAAACAGGAAGCCGCAGAGGCCGAAGCTAAGGCAAAACAGCTGAAAGCCGAACAGTATCAGGATGAGATGCGTCAGATCGAACTCGAGAGCAAACGACTCGATCTTGAAGCTAAGCGTTCTAACGTTCAGACTCAGATCGAGCTGAACAAAGTTCGTCAGCAGCAGGCCGTAGAGACGCTGCAGAAAGACGCGGCAGAAGCAAAACAGTAATTTGAGCGCAAGAAAAAGCCCGGGCTGCTCCCGGGCTTATTTTTTAGTCAATCCGAACGATACCGCTAAGACCGTACAGCCTGACGAGCTTGTCAAATGAGCCCGGCCGGTTGATCACATGAAGCGGCTGACCGGATTTCTGCGCGCTGCGTATCCAGTCGAGCACAACCGCGACCGCCGAGCTGTCTGCCCTGCGGACATTCTTCATGTCAATGACGGTATCGCCGTTCGAAATCGCGCTAAGACCGGTCTTTAAAACCGTCCCGGCGTTTTCAAAACGAATTTCTGTTTCGGAAAGAATCATTTATTTGCCTGTTCCGACCTTGGATGCTCGCTCATTGAGCTGCGCGATCAATCCCTTAATCCCGGAGTTGCTGATCACGGACGCGAACTGTGAACGATAGTTTTCTACGAGCCAGACGCCGGCAACATTCACATCAAAAATTTTCCACTGACCGTTCTTATCCATCAGACGATAATCGAGCTTGATCGGATCGCGTGAGGAGGAAACAAGCTGAGTACGGACGATCACTAAACGCGGGTCCCCGCCCTTCTGAGCAGTACCCATCTTAACGCTGTAGCCGGAAGCCTCTTTCAGCGCTCCCGAATAGACGTTTGTCAGCAGCTTGCGGAAAGAAGTCATGATCTCTTTTCTTTCTTCGGCTGTCGCTTTGCGCCAGGACGGACCGACCGCCATGCGGGTCATGGTCTCAAAATCCGTATACGGCAGGATGTTTTCGTCCACCAGACGGTTCACATGCATCGGATCCGCTTTGCTCAGTTCCGGATCCTTTTTGATCTGTTCCAGAACTTCAACAGAAACCGACTCAACCAGCTGCTCCGGCGGAAGGTTCATATCAGCGGCCATCGCTGTACCGCTGATCATCAGTGCGGCAGCAGCCGAGCAGATGAGATTCAGAATTTTTTTCATTGAGAGTTCTCCTTTTTAGCCGCATCTGCACTTGGTTCGTCATCGAACGGGTTCAGCGTCGGCTCCTGAATCATAGCAGGACCGTCTCCGTCCTGAAGCGCGCTTTGACGCTGCTGCAGGTACGCATTTCGGGTTGCCACATACGGGTCGACCGTGTTGTCGAGCATGTCGGTCACAGGCAGCAGATTTGCGCGGGCGTTGATGAACTTCGCGCCCCACCACGGCCATGTGAACCAAGCTTCGCCCACATAGGTATTGGGGTCGAGGAACAGTTCCGGAACCAGTCCGGCTGTGTCACGAACCGTTGACGGGCCGAGAACCGGAATAACAAAGTACGGGCCTGAAGGTACGCCCCAGACAGCAAGCGTCTGTCCGAAGTCTTCCTCCATTCGAGGAATATCGACCTGCTTGGCAACATCAAAGATACCGACCACGCCGACGGTCGAGTTAATCATGAGACGGAACAGAGAAAGAATACCGTCTTCTACTTTGCCCTGCAGGATATTATTAACCGCGTTAGCGGGTTCCATCGTATTCTTAAAAACGCGTGTCACGCCTTCTCTAACGGGTTTGGGCGTCACAAATTCGTAGCCTTTGGCAATCGGACGGAACAGAATGAAATCCAGTCCCTGATTGAATGCGAATGTCTGACGATTGAACGACTCCCAAGGGTCCGCAGGATTCTTGCCGGAGTCATTAGGAACAGAAGCGCAGCCGGAAAGGAGCGCAATTGATGCGGCCGCCGCTAAAGTTAAAAGCTTTTTTTTCATGGGGATTCTCTAAATTATTTATTTCCGCCTTCGAAATTATTATCCTCGGCCTTGTTAAACAGGAACTGGCTGATCAAGTTCTCAAGAACGATCGCGCTTTGGGTAAATTCTATTCTGCTTCCGTCCTTTAAGTCCTTATCGTCTCCGCCCGGCTGAAGGCCGATGTACTGCTCGCCGATCAGGCCGGCGGTCAGAATTTTGACGGAGGAGTCAGCAGGGAATTTGTATTTATCGGACAAGGCCATAACAACTTTGGCCTGAAATGTATCGTTGTCGTAAGTAATCGATTTCACACGGCCCACTAAAACTCCGGCGCTTCGAACCGGAGCTCTCGCTTTCAGGCCGCCGATGTTGTCAAAGTAAGCCGACACTTCGTAATTGCCTGAGGAGCCGACAGTACTCAGATTCGCGGCTTTAAGAGCCAGAAAAAGCAGCGCGATGATACCGGCCAGCACGAACAAGCCGACGAAAAAATTAGTTCTCGAATTATTATTTCCCATGACTGTTTTCCTTCCTAACCGTTCGTAAACATAATGGCGGTCAGAATGAAATCCAACCCTAAAACAACAAGTGATGAAACCACGACGGTCTTAGTCGTCGCATTAGAGACGCCTTCAGGCGTCGAACGAGCCGTATAGCCCTGATAGAGCGCGATTGCGCCGACGGCAATTCCGAAGAAGAAGGCCTTCAGAAGTCCGTTTCCAATATCCTGTACCACTTCGACGCCGGACTGCATCTGCGCCCAGAAAGCGCCGGTATCCAGTCCGATCATCGGGACGGCGACCACCCAGCCGCCGAAAATACCGACCGCTGAGAAAAGCGTCGCAAGAATCGGCATCGCGATCACGCAGGCCAAGAATCTCGGTCCGAGGATTCGGCGAACTGGATCAACACCCATCATCTCGAGCGCGGAGAGCTGCTCTCCGGCGTTCATCAGACCGATTTCCGCAGTGAGCGACGTACCGGCCCGACCCGCAAACAAAAGCGCGGTTATGACCGGACCGAGCTCGCGCAAAAGAGACAGCGCCACCAGAACGCCGAGCGCCTGCTCGCTGCCGTAGCTCGAAAGCACATAGTCGCCCTGCAGGCCAAGCACAAAGCCGACAAAAAGTCCGCTGACAAGGATAATGACTAAAGAGTAGTTGCCGACAAAAAAGAGCTGCTTGATCGTCGCCTGAAATCGCGTAAACGAAGGTCCTAAATTCAGGCAAAGCCGGCAGAAGAACCGTCCGAACGCTCCGAGCGAGCGAACGACGTCAAGGAACCATGCGCCAAGCGCGCTGATTAATTCATAGACATTCATGGTTTGATTCCAAGTTCTTCATTTAGAGACGGCGCCGGATATTGGAACTTCACAGGACCGTCAGGCAGTCCGTTCACAAACTGAACCACAAACGGGTCCTTGCTTTGGCGAAGTTCATCCGGAGTCCCCTGTGCCGCGATCTTGCCGCTCGACACCATATAAACGTAATCGGCAATGGTGAATGTTTCCTGCACATCGTGCGTCACGATGACACTCGTTGAGCCGAGCACATCGTTAAGATTTCGAATCAGCTGCGCGGTCACGCCCATCGAAATCGGGTCAAGGCCCGCAAACGGCTCGTCATACATAATCAGGTCCGGGTCCAGCGCAACGGTGCGCGCAAGCGCCACTCTGCGGCTCATGCCGCCGGAAATCTCTGACGGGTACAGAGGAGCTGCGCCTCTCAATCCCACCGCGTCGAGTTTCAGAAGCACCAAATCCCGAATTAACTCTTCCGGAAGATCCGTGTGCTCGCGTAGCGGAAAAGCCACATTCTCAAAAACCGTCATATCGGTAAAAAGGGCGCCGAACTGAAACAGCATGCCCATTTTTCGTCTGATGCGGTAAAGCGACTGAAGGTTCTTCGGATCCAGCTTTTGTCCGTTAATCGTCACGGAGCCTTTATCCGGGGAAAGAAGGCCGCCGATCAGCTTGAGCAGTGTGGTTTTGCCCATACCCGATCCGCCCATAATGGCGATTACCTGTCCTCTGCGGAAATTCAGGCTTACGTCGTCTAGAATGAGTCTGCCCGTGTCGTAGGCAAAACTCATATCCTTTATTTCGACAATGTAATCGCTGCTTCCCATATAAATAAAACCCGGCCTGGGATAAGTTCCCATTAAATAATTGATTATGCCACAGCGGCCGGGCGTTCAGAATTTAAGGGATTTCCAGCCATCGAATACCGTTTTCCCTCAATAAGGGGTCTCCTTTCGGAACAATTGGGAATGCCTCGGCAACCTCCGGAGGGATTTCTTCGGCCCGGCCGGTCTTCAAATTAATAAAAGTCCATTCCGTTGTCCCGTTCATGCAGACTTTGCCGCCGCGTGTCAGATAAAAGGCACGGCGGCTGATTGTCTTTTCAAGGGTCTCGACCCATGTATTCATGATGAGCTCGTCGCCCACATGCGTCGGACGAAGATAGTGAATTTTATGAACCGTTGCTGCGAAGGCCGCGCCCAGCTTCAGGTAGCGTTCCATATTCCAGCCGAGCGCGTCCGAATGAGAAATCGCCGCCTCTTCCATCCAGCGAAGATACTCTTTGTTGTTCGTGTGACCGAGCACATCGATGCAGTCCTCAGTCACAGTAATCGGCAGGCGGTAAATTCTCAGCATTGGTCTGATCTCAGTTAAAAAACTTAGAGATTATCTTCCTCCTTCAAGTATTTGTCGACAGCTTCGGCGCAGCGGCGGCCTTCTGCCAAAGCCCTGACAACCAGGCTCTGTCCGCGGCGGCAGTCGCCCGCGGCAAAGACTTTCGGCACATTTGTCTTAAACGCGTCGACTCCTTCATAAGCCGCTTTCGCGTTGCCGCGAATATCGGTCTGCACGCCAAACGCCTTCAGCACCGGCTCGCTCGGCTGCACAAAACCCATCGCGAGAAGAACCAAGTCCGCCTCAATCTCGAACTCGCTTCCCGGAATTTCTTTTTTCATGCGGCGTCCGGTGATCGGATCCGATGTCCACTCAAGGCGTACGGCTTTCACGCCCTTTACCGAGCCTTTCTTATTGGAGATAAATTCCGTTGTGCTGATCGCATAAGCACGCTCTCCGCCTTCTTCCTGGGAAGTGGAGACACGATACACATTAGGCCAATTGGGCCAGACGGAAGACTTATCGTAAGTTTCCGGAGGCTTCGGCCCCAGATCGATCTGCAGAACTTTAGAAGCACCCTGACGAATCGCGGTACCTAAGCAGTCGCTGCCAGTATCGCCGCCGCCGATGATCAGCACTTTTTTGTCCTGAGCCGAAATCTCTTTGTGCGCGGCCTCGTCCGCATTAATTTTGTTCTGAGACGGCAGATACTCCATCGCGAAGTGAACGCCCTTGAGTTCGCGCCCGGCTACCTTCAAATCGCGGGGCGTTTCAGAACCGATCGCAAGAACCACCGCGGAGAAGTCGCGTAGCAGCTCCTGCGGGTCGATCACGCGCTCTGCATCCGACCAAACACCGTCCGGGTGCTCCTTGATGCCGATTGAGGTTCCGCAGTTAAAGCGCACGCCTTCGGCTTCCATTTGCGCGATACGACGATCGATCAGGCTCTTATCCAGCTTGAAATCCGGAATGCCGTAGCGCAGGAGTCCGCCCGGGCGTTTGTTCTTTTCGAACACCGTGACGGCATATCCTTTTCGTGCCAGCTGCTGAGCGCAGGCGAGCCCCGCAGGGCCGCTGCCGATCACCGCGACGGACTTTTCGCGGCTGCCGGCTGCCGGTTCCGGTTTAACCCAGCCCTGATTCCACGCATTGGTAATAATGGCGCGCTCAATCGACTTCACACCCATCGCGACATTGGTGTAATTCATCACACAGCCGTTTTCGCAAAGTGCGGGACAGATGCGGGACGTGAATTCCGGGAAGTTGTTGGTAGCGGCTAAAACGCGGTAGGCCTCTTCCCACTTCTCGTTGTAGATCAAATCGTTAAATTCCGGCGCGACATTATTCAGCGGACAGCTGAATGTGCAGAAGGGTGTTCCGCAGTCCATGCAGCGGGCTGCCTGTTTTTTCGCCTGCTGAGGATTCAGCGGCGTAATAAATTCGCGAAAATGCGTCTTGCGCTGCTTGACCGGCTCATGCGCCTGCTCAAGACGTTCAAATTCCATAAATCCTGTAATTTTTCCCATTACTGTTCTCCGGCGGTGCGTGTCAGTCCCTTAAGGAGCGCCTGCTTATATTCTTTCGGGAAGACCTTCACAAATTTCTTCAGAGCGTGCGGCCAATCGTCGAGCAGTTCTCTTGCGCGCAGACTTCCGGTGTAGCGGAAATGTTTTTCCACCAGCTCTTTGAGCAGACTCTCGTCGGTGCGTCCCAGATGCCATGACGCATGGTCACCGGCCGCGGCCTGCTCTCTATCCTCAGGCACTGATTCGAGTTCAACGCCTTCTCGGTTGCATCGTCCGGCAAACGTTCCGTCCTCGTCATAGACAAAGGCGATACCGCCTGACATGCCGGCGCCGAAATTACGGCCGACAGAGCCGAGAACCACCGCAGTACCTCCGGTCATGTATTCGCAGCCGTGGTCTCCGCAGCCTTCGGCAACAACACTCGCTCCGGACAGACGAACCGCAAAACGCTCGCCGGTGACGCCGTTAAAGAAGGCCTCACCGCTTGTCGCGCCGTAAAGTACGGTATTGCCTGCAATGATGTTTTCGTCGCCTCGGCCTCTGAAATCCGTCGGACAGCGCACAATGATGCGGCCGCCGGAAAGACCTTTGCCCACATAGTCATTGGCCTCGCCAATCAGATCCAAAGTGACGCCGTTCACCAGGAACGCGCCGAAGGACTGTCCGGCTGTGCCGGTCAGCTGAATATGCAGCGTATCGTCCTTGAGTCCCTGAGCGCCCCAGCGGCGAACGATTTCCGAAGAAATCTTGGTACCGACCGTACGATGGATGTTCTTGATCGGAGAAAGGAAACTGACCGACTCTCCCTTTTCGATCGCGCTGCGGCAGAGATCGAGAAGCTGGTAATCGAGCTCTTTTTCCAGCGCATGGTTCTGCACAGTGCTGTTGCGGCGAAGCTCAGCGGATTCTGTCTCCGGCATATAAAGCACACGGGAAAGATCAACATAGCCGCACTTGGCCAGGTGCATTTTCTTCTGCCGGAGCAGATCGGTACGGCCCACCATGTCTTCAAATTTTCTGAATCCGAGGCTCGCCATGATTTCACGAACTTCTTCAGCGACAAAGAAGAAGTAGTTGACCACATGCTTGGGTTCGCCTTTAAAGCGTTTGCGCAGTTCCGGATCCTGTGTGGCAATGCCCACCGGGCAGGTGTTCAGATGGCACTTGCGCATCATGAGGCAGCCTTCGACAACGAGCGGTGCCGTGGCAAACCCGAACTCGTCCGCGCCAAGGAGCGCGCCGACCACAACATCTCGGCCGGTCTTAATCTGACCGTCCACCTGGACGCGAACTCGGTCTCTGAGACTGTTGATCACAAGAGTCTGCTGCGTTTCCGAAAGCCCCTGCTCCCAAGGTGTACCCGCAAACTTGATTGAAGAAAGCGGAGAGGCGCCTGTACCGCCGTCGTGGCCCGCGATCACAATATGATCCGCTTTTGCCTTGGCAACACCGGCTGCCACCGTGCCTACACCCTGTTCACTCACGAGCTTCACGCTGATGTCGGCTTTGTCATTGGACATCTTTAGGTCGCGAATAAGCTGAGCCAAGTCCTCAATGGAGTAAATGTCGTGATGCGGCGGAGGCGAAATCAGACCGACGCCAGGGATCGAGTAACGCAGCTGAGCGATGTACTCACTCACTTTATGGCCCGGCAGCTGGCCGCCTTCACCGGGTTTAGCGCCCTGAGCCATCTTAATCTGGATCTGATCGGCACTCGCGAGGTACTCTTCTGTCACACCGAAGCGTCCGCTGGCGACCTGCTTAATCTTGGAGCGCAGAGAGTCGCCCGCCTCAAGCGCGACGTCCGCGACAATACGGTCGCTGCCGAGAATGTCTTTGAGCGTATCGCCCGCTTTGATCGGAGAGTGACCGAGACGCTTTTCTTCACGATAGCGTTTCGGATCTTCTCCGCCCTCGCCGGTATTGCTCTTTCCACCGATACGGTTCATTGCGACAGCAAGAACCGCGTGCGCTTCAGCTGAAATCGAGCCGAGCGACATCGCACCGGTCGCAAAGCGCTTGACGATTTCCTTTGCGGGCTCCACTTCTTCAAGCGGAATCGCTTTTGTCGGATCCACCGCGAACTCCATCAGTCCGCGCAGCGTCATCTGACGCTCGCTCTGATCATTGATGATCTCCGCATATTCCTTATAAGTCTGGTAAGAATTTCCGCGCGTCGCATGCTGTAGCTTGGAGATCGCCTCCGGCGTCCACATATGCTCTTCGCCTCTGGCTCTCCACTGGTACTCGCCAAGTGTGGGCAGAAGCTTCTGCCGATGATTTTCTTCGTCAAAGGCTGCACGGTGCTGCTCGATCGCTTCGCGCATGACGTCAAAGATGTCCAATCCGCCGACTTTGCAGCTGGTACCCTGGAAATAGCGGTCCACAAATTCCTTTTTCAGGCCGAGCGCTTCAAAAATCTGAGCACCGCGGTAACTCATATAAGTGGAGATGCCCATCTTACTCATCACCTTCTTGAAGGACTTGCCGATCGCGGTGATGTAGTTTCTGGACGCGGTTTCCACATCAAGCCCTTCATGACGTCCGTCACGATAGAGTTCCTTGATGGTTTCGAGCGCCAGATACGGATGGATCGCCTCAGCGCCGTAGGCTGCAAGAACCGCCATATGGTGCGTCTGCAGAGCGCTTCCGGTTTCTACGATAATGCCCGCGTTGGTACGCAGGCCGTTGGCGATCAGATGCTGATGAATCGCGCTGATGGCAAGCGGCGCGGGAATCGCGACACGCTCTTTACTCATTTTGCGGTCGGTCAGAATAAGAATGTTGTAGCCGTCCTTGATCGCATCCACCGCACGGGCGCACAGCGAGGCAAGACGAGCCTCAACGCCTTCTTCCCCCCATTCGGCGCGGTACGTGATGTCGATCTCGTAAGAGCGGAATTTCTCATCCGTGTACCTTTCGATACTGCGCATCTTGGCCATCTCTTCGAATCCGAGGATCGGCTGCGAGAGCTCAAGACGAAGCGGCGGGTTGACGTTATTAATGTCCAGCAAGTTGGGGCGCGGGCCGACAAAGGAGACGAGCGACATCACGAGCTGCTCTCGAATGGGGTCGATCGGCGGATTGGTCACCTGCGCAAAGAGCTGACGGAAGTACTGATAGAACGGTTTAGCTCGATGAGAAAGCATCGCCAAAGGCGTATCGTTGCCCATAGACCCCACGGCCTCGGTCGCTTTTTCAGCCATCGGACGAAGAATAAACTTGATGTCGTCCTCACCATAACCGAAGGCCTGCTGACGTCTTAAAAGCGGAACCGGATTATCGCTCTGCGTGAGCGGCGGAACCGAGATGTCCGAGAGATGCACGTTCAGTCTCTTAGTCCATTCCTTATAGGGATTGCCGAGCGCCAATGTCCGTTTGATTTCTTCGTCCGGAATAATTCTGCCCTGTTCTGTATCAATCAGCAGCATTTTTCCGGGCTGCAGGCGCCATTTCTTTTTGATACGGCTCTGCGGGACCGGCAGCGTGCCGCTCTCGGAAGCCAGAATCACGATATCGTCGTTGGTCAGAATATATCGGGCAGGACGCAGTCCGTTTCTGTCAAGCGTCGCGCCGATTCGAACACCGTCGGTAAACCCGATAGCAGCCGGACCGTCCCAAGGTTCAAGCATTGCCGCGTAATACTCATAGAAGGCGCGCTGAGACGGATCCATCGACTCTTTAGCCTGCTCCCACGCTTCCGGAATCACCAGCATGACGGCCTGGGCCAGCGGATAGCCGCTCATCACCAGCAGTTCGAGCATATTGTCCAGGCAGGCAGTGTCGCTCTGACCCTCGTAAATAATCGGAAGAAGTTTTCTGACATCGTCACCGAGCACCGCGGTTTCCACCGCGCGTTCTCTGGCTCTGAGCCAATTAAAGTTTCCTTTAACCGTATTAATTTCACCGTTATGCGCCACCATGCGATAGGGATGCGCAAGTTCCCAGCTCGGGAACGTATTGGTTGAAAATCTCTGATGAACGAGCGCGATCGCGCTGACAAAGCGCGGGTCCGACAAATCCTTGTAATAAGCACCAACCTGATCGGCTAACAGCAGACCTTTGTAAACCAGAGTTTTGGTGGACATGGACGGCACGTAAAATTCCTTGCCGTGCTTGAGTTTCAGAGCCTGAATCTTATGACCCGCGTATTTGCGGATCACATAGAGCTTTCTCTCGAGCGCGTTCGGAACCATGACGTCAGGGCCTCGTCCGATAAATACCTGACGAATCACCGGAGCCGTTTTTCTGACGGTTTCCGACATTTTGATATTATTGTCTACGGGAACATCGCGCCAGCCGAGAAGGATCTGGCCTTCGGCTTTAATGGTTCTTTCCAGCTCCTGTTCGCATGCTCGCCTTGAAGCATGTTCTCGCGGCAGGAATACCATGCCGACGCCGTAGTCGCCGGGCGGCGGGAGGCTGACATTTTGTTTTGCCATTTCGGCGCGGAAGAATTCGTCCGGAACCTGCACCATAATGCCCGCTCCGTCGCCGCAGAGCGGATCGGCGCCAACCGCGCCGCGATGATCTAAATTCTTCAGGATCTGCAACCCCTGCTGCACGATTTCGTGGCTGGGCAGCCCTTTTACGCTCGCCACAAAACCCAGGCCGCAGGCATCATGTTCATATGCCGGATCATAAAGGCCGAGTTCTGAAGCTTTTTCTCTTGCTCGAGAAAGCTCGCTCATAACATCTCCAGTAGGATTTAATTTATAAAAATGAAGTGACTGAAGATATTTATAAAGCGAAATAGCCGAACAAAATGGAATATTTTTTCTAAACTGACACTAATTAAGAAAATAAATTTCTTACCTAAAATTTAATTAGTGTCAGATAAATGTGCAGATGGTGTCTTCTTAGGTCTTCCCTTGCCTCTGAGGGGCGCGCCCTTTCAGCGGGGATGTCGCAGTAATCCAGAAAGTCGCTGTCAGCGACCGGCCAGCCTCGCTTCACCGCCGCAAGCAGCTGCTCACCAAATGCCTTATCCGGTCCCTGTTCAAAAATATCCCGATATTTTTTTTGCCGTTCAAAAGGCGTATTGCCCAGCTGCCAATATTCTCTGACAGGCATCATGAAGATATCGCTGCGATAGCCGCTGTGGTGCGAGTAACTCGACCAATGGTAAAACTGCGGTTCTCCAAAACCCAGAATAAAGGGCAGCCACTCCATGTATACGACGGCCTTGAGGAGGCGTCCCTCGCCCTGAAGTACCGCGGATTCGAATCGGCTCTGCCAGATTTTTCCGTCCCGCGAATAGGCGTCATTGAAATATCTGCCGTAGAGCCGGCTGACCATCTGAACGAATCGCGAGAGATCGTCGCCGCTTTCACGCGGCGTCAGAAGCATATGAATCTGTTCGGTAAAGAGCGCGTAGGCGTTTACGTCCACATAGCAGCGCTCAGAAGCAAAGCCAAAAAGCCGAAAAAGCGCGGCAATATCCTGCTCAGACGGAATCAGCGATATGTCTTTAACGCTGCGAAGCACAACGTAATGAGCTTGTCCTGCGATAGATAAACGGGTTAATCGTGTCATAGGGATTTTTGGGCGTTTGTCCGAAGAAGTTTAAAACACGACGCTTTCAGAAAACTATATTGTCACTAATTTTCAGAACAAAAGACCGTTAAAGAAGAGCTCGGCCTGCACGCGTGCGCCCGCAGGCAGCGCCTGCCCTCCCGCATTCGGGATAAAAGCCCGCATGTCCCGAAAAACGCAGCTGCGCCCTGTCGCCTTTTGAATGGGCAGCGCAATGAGATCCGCGCCGTGCGGCGCAAGCTGCACGCAGATATCGCCTGCCTTTGCCTCGGCGTCAAACCCCATAACGACAGAGACAAACCGTCTGGGATAAGGGTCGGTACGAAACGCCTGCCATACCAGAGGAAGAGCAAGGCGCTGAGAGAGCGCGGCAAAGCCGAGCGGATTTCCGGGTAGTCCCAGAAGCGAGGATTTTCCAAGTCTTGCGCAGACGAACGGAAGGGAAGAGCAGAGCGCGGCACCGTCATCTATCGGAGTCCCTCCCGCTTTGATAATCGCCTTCCGAAGCATATCGCTTCTTCCGGTTCCTGTGCCGCCCACAGTGACAATCAGCCGATAGGTGTCTTTGAGCAAAGAGATCCGATCTGCGATCGTGACCGCATTATCCGGCGCGAAAAACAGACTCACATCCGTCAGACCGAGTCCGCAGAACAGCTGCTGCAGGTAATGAGCATTACTAGAATGTCGAACCGATTCCGGAGAAAAACCGTTTTCCACAATTTCGTGGCCGGTCGCCAAAATCGCCACGGACGGCCGCGCATACACCGGCACCCGCTGCACACCCGCCTCAATCAAAAGCGCGCTTTCGCTTGCGCCGATAATCGATGAGGCACGCAGCAGACAGTCGCCTTTTTTCCATTCGCTTCCCGCCTCCAAAACGTTTTCGCCGGGGTATACGCATTTGCCGCTCTCAGGCTTTGCGCCTGATTCCGAGCTGTACACCGCGTCGGCGCCGATCGGCAGATAGCCGCCCGTGTTAATCCATCGACAGGCCTGCTCGCCAAGACGCAAAGGATCGTCTCCGTTCACAACAGCGGCCTCTTCATGAAGAACAGCCAGGCACCCGCTGCTAACCGCCCAGCCGTCGCGAAGCGAAACGCTGTAGGGCGGAATATTTTCAGAGGCAAAAATATCTTCTGTCAGCTCAAGCCCAAGCGCATCGGAAAGCGGCACCGAGGTCTTCTTCGGCGGCAGAAAATCTTTCGGGAGCGCCGATGGATAGAGAATGAAATAACCGGACATGATGTTTGAAAGAAGAAATAAAAAACTGAGTCTGTCGGAGACTATTCCAGCAAACAAATCTTAAACACGATTCTAAGGCTGACTTAAAAGTCCTTCTATGCTCCGTACCGAATTATTGAAAACCATCTAAATAAAAAATGACAATTCACACTAAAACTCCTTGTGAGAGAAGACGAGCACCAATCCATTAATTGTTAGTTCCGTACATTTTTACACCCCAAATTTCCGTCTAAAAGATCATTAAAAATCAGCCTATTAAAATATTTATTTATTCTTATTCAATTAGTTAATATAATTTTTATCAAAGAAAGAAAAATTTACCTGAGACTGCTTGTTTTTAATTATTACAAATTGTTAGAATGATCGTGAGTCGTACAAATTAATCCATTTGTATGACCATAACCTCAATGCGGCAACTGCATAAAGTTGCGGAGAAATAATGAAAAACCATCCTACGACCGGTCACTCGACGACGGAACGGACAAAATCCGATTTCGTCCGCGCCGTCTTCTTCTCCGCTCATCTCATCCTTCTCCGTACTCGCTGGACTATCAAGCCCGTCGGCAGCGACGGCTGGTCTCTGCTCGCACTTTAATTCGCCGCTTCCTCTCTCCGGATTTAATTAAACAGCTCGCGCCGCTGCTGCGGCAGACTGCGGTCTGTTCTCGTCCGGATCTCTACTCCAACAGGAGATATCCTCATTATGTTTGACCTTAAAGAACTAATGTCTAAGGTGGATTTACCCCGCGACATTACCCGAAGAGGCTTCCTTGAAGCCGCCACCGTGACCGCCGCATTCGCGGCTCTTGGCCAGGCACAGGCTCAAACCGGAGCGCAGCCCTACATCATTCTGCAGACCCCGAAGGGCATCATCCTCGGTGATCCTTCTCTCTGCGTGAACTGTCAGCGCTGTGAAATTGCCTGCACCGAATACAACGACGGCAAGAACGACCCGGTTCTCGCCCGCATCCGCATCGGACGCAATATGTGGTACGGATCGGGCAACCAGGGCATGAGACCGACTCAGGGCATCTGGGGCGACTCCACTGTCACGCAGGATACCTGCAGACAGTGCGCCCATCCGGTTCCCTGCGCCAACGCCTGTCCGCAGGGCGCTATCAGAGTCGATCCGAAAACCGGCGCCCGTTATGTCGAAGAAGATCTGTGCGTCGGCTGCGGCCTCTGCCAGAAAGCCTGCCCCTGGGACATGATGTCCTTCGATCGTGAAAAACAAAAAGCCAGTAAGTGCTTCCTCTGCGACGGCGAACCGAAATGCGTGAAAGCATGCCCGGCCTCCGCCCTTGTCTACCTGCCCTGGAAAGACCGTTCAGGCGAACCCGCAAGAAGAGCAACCCACGGCTATCTGCCTGAAGAAAACGCTAACCAGTGCTCTGTCTGTCACGGCTAAACAACATCGAAGGAACTGAAATGGATAACACTCAAAAAAGATACGGCTATACCGGTCAGGGCCTGCGCGTAAACCTAACAACCGGTCAAATCACCAAAGAGCCGACTTTCCCGCGCTTTAAGGATGAAATCGGCGGTACCGCGCTCGGCTACCGCGTTTTCTGGGATGAAGTACCGCCCTCTACACAGCCGCAGGATGAAGCCAACAAAATCGTTATCGCCCCGGGACCGTTTTCCGGAAGCGGCGCGCTTTGCTCAAGCCGCACTTCCATCACGACGATTTACCCGACGATTTATCCGATGCCGATGATCGCCAGTGCCCACGTCGGCGGAGACCTCGCCGCGAAAATGAAACTTGCCGGCTACGACTTCATCATCATCGAAGGCAAATCCGCTAAACCGGTTTATCTCTACATCAATAACGACAGCGCGGAACTGAGAGACGCCTCCTGCGTTTGGGGACAAGGCACACGACGCACTCAGACAACGCTTGCCAATCAAACCTCTCCTCAGGCTTCCGTCGCCTGTATCGGACAAGCGGGCGAGAATCTCGTCCCGATGTCGGTACTGATCAGCGCCCGTCAGCATTCGGCCGGCGGCATCGGCTCCATCTTCGGCGGCAAAAAGCTCAAGGCCGTTGTGGTCTACGGCGACAACCCGATCCATATCCACGCCGACCCCAAAGAATGGCAGAAGATCACGGAACGCAATATCGAACTCTTCGGCTCACTTAACCAGCACGTCGTGCCTTCGGCGCCGCATCCGATGTTCGAATTCTTCTCACCCGGAAGCCGCTGGAACGGTATGCCCGGAAACGTCTGGCAGAAAGCGAATCCGCCGATCACGCTTCCCTTTGATATGCGAAGCCCGAATCGAATCTCCTATCGCTGGTGCGCAAGTCAGTTCTTCCTTGGCAAACCCCAGGGCCTCAAGATCAAAGTCAGAAACAACGGCTGCTACGCCTGTCCGCTTCGCTGCTACGCCATCGTAGAGGACGACGAGGCCGCAGCCCGCTACCACATCAACAAGATGACCGAACAGACTTGTATGTCGCTCTACTTCGGCCGCGTGATTTTCCCGAAGATTGCCGCTAAGCGCGATCTGCCGGCAGCCCGTCAGGCCAGTATGGTCGGCATTCAGACCATGGACGATCTGGGCGTCTGGTGCAACTACGGTCAGCTGCACCGCGATTTCAAGAAGCTCTATGTGGACGGAACCTGGAAGAAGATCCTGCCCGAAGACGAATACAAAGCCATCCCCTGGCAAAAGATCGAAGACTGCGACGCTTCCTTCCTTATCGATTTGTTCACCCGCATCGCCTACCGCCAGGGCGAACTCGGCTACTGGCTCGGCGAAAGCACGCCTTATATGCTGAAGCACTTCGGCATCTCCGAAGACGTCTGGCGCAATGACAAGTCCACTAACTACTGGGGCCTCGGTCATCCGAAGCATCACGCCAACGAAGACGACGGTCAGGTCGGTACTGTTCTGAACTGCCTCTATAACCGTGACCCGATGTGCCACGGAACCGTCAACTTCACTCGCAGCGGCCTGCCGATCGGCGTTCAGAAACAGATCGCGGAACGCTTCTGGGGCAGCGGCGACGCGGTGGACGCAGTCGGCAACTACACCCCGACCAACGAAGCCAAGATGAGACGCCTGCGCTGGATCATCTGTCGCAAAGAACTGCACGATATGCTCGGTCTCTGCTCCTGGATGGCGCCTTGGGTGGTCTCTCCGAACAAGTCGGAAAACTACATCGGCGACGATGACATGGAAGGCAAGGTCTTCCGCGCGCTCACCGGTATGAACCATACCGCTCAGGAACTCGACAACGCCGGCTTCCGAGCCTTCACTCTGCACCGCGCCTACACCATGCGCGAAATGAAGGAAATGAACCAGCGTAAGAAACACGACTTCTATCCGGAATGGATTTTCACCGACCCGAAGGATCGCCCGGCGTTCACCAAGGGAACCATCCGCATGGACCGCGATGACATTGAAAAAAGCTTTGACATCTTCTTCAAGCAGATCGATTGGGATGTGCCCACCGGCGCGCCGACCGCCAAAGCGTACAAGGACCTCAACCTTGAATTTGTCATCCCTGTAATGGAAAAAGAAGGCTTAATGCCTGGAAAGTAGAGCAGCAGACATGAATCATCCCGACGCAATCACCGACAACGAAGAACTCCTGCTGAAGTCCGATATTGTTCTTCTCGTAGATCTGGTCTCCGAACACAGCCGAGAGGTAAAGCTCGTCACTCATGAAGACCTGATGAATGAATTCATCTCCAAGGCTTCTGAAAGCGCGCCACTCTCTCTGCAGAAAGTACGCTCGGAACTGGACGCAATACCCGCGAAAGAGCAGGAGCTCAGAAGCTGCGCCGATGACAGTCCCGAAGGAAAGGAACGCCGCAGACTGCTTTCAAGACGACAGATGTTCCGCTCTCTTTTCAACGGAGAGCTCAGCGTCAGTCAGCTCAGGGAAGAGCAGAACGAGGCAAAGCCTGCAAGAGAAATCACGCCGGAATATTTCGAGAAAGTCCTCTCGGCCGCCTTAGACGGCAGACACGGACTGGAAACGCTCGAAAGCTGGGACGCAAAGCGCTATTACCACTTTGAACCGCTTCTTTCATCCTCATACGCGCGGCTGCTTGCCGCGGAAAACAATCCGTATGAGCTGATGCTCGACACGGTTCGAGAGTGCTCGCGTCTTTACCCGCGCCCGATCGGAATCTTCTCCTTCGAATTTGCGCCGTTCAATCTTGATCCGCAGGTCATCCAGGACGCCCTGGATCGATTCGGAAAGGACGAAAACGCAAAGGATATTCGCGTCTCCGTGACTTCAGCCGGCTCCGTCTATCTGTACTCCTCTAAGTATCTGGAGGACGACTACGCGGACTTCCTGGCCGAAGAAATGGATTCGGGTGAATCAGAAATGCTCTAGACAATGACAAGCGGCAATTCTGAAAAGAATCGCCGAATCATAGGTGCAAAATACCATGTATACCAAACTAACCGCTATAACACTTTCCTGTCTGGCCGCTGTCGCTTTTTCAGCCGCCGCCCAGGCAGCCTCCTTCACCGCCGATCAGATCAGCATCCCGGAAAAACCGGAATTTATGGCCTCTCTCGGCATCGCTAAAGACGCCAAGCCCAACCTAAGCAAAGAACAGAAACGCGATCTGGCTCAGCAGGCTTATCAGGAAAAGGCCGATCAGCACTTCATGAGCGTTCACGCCCAGAAAGGCGTGAACTGCATCAGCTGCCACGACCCGAAAGCCGTCAAGGATGTCGCCTGGATGGCGACCGTCGGCAAACCGGCTATTCGTCAGAACTGCCAGGACTGCCATACCGTTCAGGCTGAAGTGACCGCACACACCGACACGCACGACAAACTTGACTGTATCGCCTGCCATATGCCTAACGTCGCTTCGGCAAACGACTATTCCGACGATCAGAACGCCGCCGGTCCCAAAGCGCTTCGCCGTATCCACACTTATAAGATCAATGTGGATCCGAAAGCCGCAAGCATGGTTCAGGGCGATATCAAGATCAAAAACGGAACCGTTAAAGGCTACGTTCTGGCTAAAGACGAAGACGGACACGGCTTTGTGGATCTGATGTGGAGCTGCGCGCGCAATACGCCGGCCGACTACACCGTAGTCGAAGGCAAAGGCTGCCACAATCAGGCGACCTCCAAGCTCGATGAGGGCCTCGTCTATCAGGATCAGAAAGAAGTCTACGGTGAAACTCTGAAGTGGCAGAAGCCGATTAAAGAAGGCTACAAGGAAGTCGCAGGCGCCATCCCCCGCCTGAGAAAGCTTCTTGAAGTCACCAAGCTCGCACCTGCCGATCAGACGGAAGCCCGCCTGCTTCTCGATAAAGCGGACGATATCGCCGCGATGATCAAGAAAGACGGTTCATGGGGCGTGCACGCTCAGAACTATCTGCTTGACCGCGTCCAAACCGCTCAGGCTTATCTTGCCAAAGCCCAGGCCATCATCGACAACGGCGGCTACGTCAAAGCAGCAGCCAAGTAAGGAACGTCAGAAACCGGAAGCGGCTCTGTCGCTTCCTCCCCTTCTGATTTCCCCAAGAAGGACGGCTCGTTTCTGCCGTCCGGGAGGAAAATCTTGAGTACCATCAACAGAAGAACTTTCATTAAAGGCACGGGAGCCGGTTCTCTGTTCGTTCTGACACTTGCCGGCTGTTCTCCGAAAGAAGAAAAGCCGACATCGAAAGCTTCCGCCGACAGCTCCTCTGAGCCTGTTCAGAAGCGTCCGCAGTATGTGATGGTCTTTGACCAGAACAAATGCGTCGGATGCGGAGAGTGCAAGGATGCCTGCAACGAAACAAACAAGCTGCCCGCGGGGTTCCATCGTCTGACGCTCGAGCGTCAGAACGGCAGAACCGAGGGAGAAGCCTGCCCGTACTGCGGAAAGATCGAACCCTGCGACTGCGAACGCAAATACGTCCGCGTCTCCTGTCAGCAGTGTCTTGACGCGCCCTGCGTCCGCGTCTGCCCGACTCAGGCCGCGCACCGCGACCCGAAGACCAATATCGTCACGATGGATCCGGACCGATGCGTCGGCTGTAAGTACTGTATCGCGGCCTGCCCCTACAACGTGCGCTTTATCAATCCGCAGACCAAAACCGCGGAAAACTGCGATTTCTGTCTGCATACCAAACTGGTCAACGGCGAAGACCCGGCCTGCGTCTCCAAGTGCCGCTACGGCGCGCTCGCCTTCGGCGACCTCAGCGATCCGAAGTCCTATGTCAGCAGACTGCTTAACGTCAAAGACACCGTTCGGATTCGTCCGTATCTCGGCACCAATCCGAGCCTGCGCTACGTGCCTGTGACCAAGGAGAAAATCTAATGGACGAAACAATCAACTTCACCATCGGTTTGTCTCAGGGTATCGCGTGGCCTTGGCCGATCGCGGTGTATCTCTTCCTTGCCGGTATTTCCGGCGGGGCGATCGCGGTCACGCTGATGCTGAACTTCTTTAAGCAGAACACGGACGTGACGCCGCTTTTGAAATCGGCCGGCATCATCGGTCTCGGCACCATTCTGCTCGGCATGCTCTGCCTGGTGCTGGATCTGACCAACCCGCTCTTTTTCTGGCGGATTCTGGTCTTCTACAACCCGTCGAGCGTCATGAGTATCGGCGTCATGCTGCTGCTCTTCTACATCCCGCTGACAGCGGTCCTCGTGCTAATGTCGTTTGCCGACACGTTCAGCAAATGGCCGCTGCTCGGCTGGGTCGCTCCGCTCTGCGCGTTCCTGGAGAAATTCAGAACGATCATTAACGCCGTTCTGATGGTCCTTGCGATCGCGATCTGCGCTTACACGGGCTTTTTGATCTCAGCGCTTATCCGTTTCCCGCTGATCAACACCGCGGTTCTGCCGGCGCTCTTTGTCGCTTCCGGAATTTCCGCCGGTATGGCGGCCGCGAAGATTCTGGCCGCAGCCTGCTTCGGCGCGAAAGAGTCCGACCCGGACATGCATGCGCTGCATAAGGCCGAATGGCCCGTCATGGCGGCAGAAGCTTTCTGTCTCTTCATGATCGCCATCGCGCTTCTGAGCGGCAATGAATCCGCCAAACTCGCTTTCAGCGCGTTTACGGACGGCGTCTGGGCTGTCGTGTTCTGGGGCGGCGCGGTCCTCGTGGGCTTCGGTATCCCGCTTGTCGCGTCGATCATCGCAGGAAAAGGAGAAGAGTCGAAGATGTCCTTCTACTTTGCCGGCTTCTGCGCCATCGCGGGCATGATGTGTCTGCGCCTGTTCATTCTTTACGCAGGACAAATGAACACGATCGTTTAGTCGACTCTCTGACTTAAAAGGCCGATCCCGTTTGGGTCTCGGCCTTTTTCTTCCCGACTTTTCCAGAAAAATGTATCAATAATCTTCTTTAACCTTCTGAATATACAAGAATAAATCAGAATTTTTTCTAGAAAATTTAACGACAACGTAGTTCAAATAAGGCTAATTATGGTATAATTATCAATAAGGAGGAGTCAGTCGTGTCCATCTCAATTTCGGAAAGAAAG
>ERZ777306.2150-NODE-2150-length-26507-cov-4.638817_pt1 | contig 26507 bp, 25 predicted proteins | sample MGYA00374966_ERZ777306 | MGnify/ENA primary metagenome ERZ777306 (study PRJEB29329, sample SAMN06343882) | mouse gut metagenome | isolation source: Mouse cecum | place: Austria: Vienna | collected 2014-11-15 ...
TTCAGACGTGTGCTCTTCCGATCTCATGCCGAGCGCGGCGCACGTGCCGAGTACGAGTTTGAACGAGGCGTTGTTGGTGATCAGTCCGTCGAAAGCGATTTTTGCGTATTTGTTTTTCATGCTTCGCCTCCCAAAACGTGCGCTCTGAAATAAGCGAGCGCGGTGTTTACGCCGTTTACGATCGCGGCGGAAGAGCGGGAAGCGCCCGCCGACAGCGTGTAGATATCGTCGCCGCCCGCGGCGGTCGTGAACTTGCCGCCCGCAAGGATCTCTTCGTTATGCACCGTAAATTCCGTATAGAATTTTTTCTTGATCTTGGAAATATAGCTCTGTTTGCGGTCGCTCTCGTATACGACTTTTTCGATTCCGAGCCATTTGAAATCGTTTGCTTCTTTCGATCCCTCGCAGGAAAAGACCGTCCAGAGGGTAACCGTTCCGCCCGAATAGCCGCCGTTGCCCGTCGATTGGATCAGGTAGTTCCCGTCGTCCGTCAGGTACGCGGCGTTTACCGTTCCTTCCGCAAAGACCGCGTCTTCGGCGGAGACGGAAAGTTGCGTCGTCTCCACTTGTCTGCCGTATATTTTGGCGAGCGTCCGCGCGAAGCGCTCTTCGGCGGAGACAAAAAGCAGATCGTTACAGACGGAGAGCAGCGCACCCGAAACGAGTACGATGGCAAGCAGGACGGTCACGCAACGGAATACGTTGCTTTGGAAAAATGCTTTCAACTTTGCTTTCATGCGCGATTCTCCTTGTCTTGTTTCCGTTTTACTGGTTTGCGGAATCCGAACGGTCTGGCTTTGATCGCAAGATCGATCAGGAATACCGCGAAGTTCATCAGCAGGATGCAGAAGGAGACGACTTCGATTTGCGTCGCCTTTCTCAATCCCGCCGTCAGCAGTCCGAGTATTGCGAAATAGATCAGATTGCCGAGTTTGCTCTTCGGGGTCGTAACGTAGTCGGTCGCCATGAAAATCGCGCCGAGAATGAGACCGCCCGAGAGAACGGAGGGGAGGAAGGCGGTAAAATCGAACCCTTCGAGCGCGACGGCGAACAGTCCCGTCACGAGGATGTAGATCGCGGGAAGATACCATTTTATCACGCCGCGCGCGCAAAGATAGATCCCGCCGACGATCAGCGCAAGTTTGCACGTTTCGCCGATGCAACCCGCAACGCCCGTACCGAGAAAGAGGTCGACGGGGGAGAGTACGGGTTTTCCGGCGAATAAGTTGCCGAGTTGCGTCGCGCCGGCAACGAGGTTTTCCCAATCGTTCGTCGCGATCGCGCCGAAGTTGGCAGCGGGGTACGCCGTCATGGCGGAGAAGGAGATAAACAGGAAGACCCTGCCCGCGATCGCGGGATTCACGATATTCCGTCCCGTTCCGCCGAAGAGCATTTTCACGGCGCCGACCGCGAAGATCGCGCCGAGCGCGGGCATGTACCAGGCGCTCAGGTTTGCGGGAAGGCAGAGTGCAAGAAGCAGTCCCGTGATCAGGGAAGTGAAATCGAACTGCGCGAAAAATTTTTTCAGCGTCTCTTTCGGCGCGCGGTGGAATTTGTTCTGTACAAGATACCAGACGAATTCGGTGAGAAACGCCGACGCGAGCGCGACGGCGACGGTGACCGCCGCGGCGAGCCCGAAATAGACGATTCCCGCGACCGTTGCGGGGAGAAGCGCGATCAGCACGTCGAGCATGATGTGTTTTGTCGTCCGCCGCGTTTTCACGTGCGGCGCCGTTGAAAGTATGGGCTTCATGCCTTCCTCCCCAGATTGGCTTTCGCCGTTTTGATCATCTGCGCCAGCGGTCTGCGCGCGGGGCAGATATACGAACACGTGCCGCATTCGATACAACTGCGCACGCCGCCGTAACGGTCGGCGAGTTCGTATTCCCCTGCCGCCGTATAAAACGCCGTGTGCATGGGCATGAGGCGCATGGGGCATACGTCGGCGCATTTCCCGCAGTTGATGCAGGGAGTGGGCGTTTCCGAATTAGTCTCCTTTTCGGTGAGGAGCAAGAATCCGGACGTCGTTTTGGTGACGACGCCGTTCGCGCCCGTCAATGCCGTACCCGTCATCGGTCCGCCCGCGACGAATTTCGCGGCGTTTTCGTTGATTCCCACCGCCTCCGCCAAGCGGGAGAGCGGGGTGCCCACCGCGCAGAGCAGATTTTTCGGGGCGTCGGCGCCGCCGCCCGAAACGGTCACGACCCGTTCGATGAGCGGTTTTCCGAGTTCCACCGCTTCGCAGACGGCATGAGCGGTCGCCACGTTCTGCACGGCTACGCCGACGTCGGAGGGCAGTTTTCCGAGGGGGATTTTCCGCCCCGTACAACAGTAGATGAGGTGTTTTTCCGAACCCATCGGATATTGTTTTTTCAGTTTTACCGTTTCGAATTCCGTCTTTTCGAACAGGGAAATCGCTTCCGGTTTGTTTTTTTCGATCGCGACGATCACGCGCGTCGCGTTCAGGGCGATCGCGAGATATTGCGCGCCGCGCACGATCCGCTCCGTCTGTTCCCGCATCAGCCTGTCGTCGCACGTGAGGTAGGGTTCGCATTCCGCGCCGTTCAGAATCAAAGTGTCCACGGGCGCGTTCGGTCTCGCTTTTACGTGCGCGGGGAACCCTGCGCCGCCCATGCCGACGATTCCGGCGTCCTCGATCCGCTGTGCGATCTGCGCGCCGTCCGGATGATCGAGCGGCGGAAGAAACGCTTCTTCCGCGCCCTCTCGCGTAATGACGACGTGCACGCAACTTCCGCCGCGTCCGTCGTCTCGTTCGCCGACTTCCGTAACCGTTCCCGCGACGGAGGCGTGAACGTTCGCCGAGATCTTTCCCGCGGCTCTGCCGATCAGTTGACCGCGTCTGACGTAGTCGCCCGCCGAGACGGTCGCCTCCGCCGCCGCACCGATATGCTGTTTTAAGGGGATCGCAGCTTCGTTCGTTTCCAGCGGAAGAATGGGGCTTTCTTTTGAAAATTCTTTCGCGTCGGGAATATGTACGCCGCGAAAGAAAAGTTTGCCGTTTTTCGCCTTCAAATTTTATCCTCCTCCCGTACCCCGAATTTCCGCAATGCGGAACGGGGCAGGGCTTTTAACGTTAAGATGCACAGGCTGCCCACGACCGCGCCCGCCGCCGCGCCGAGCAGACACAGATAGGGACCGTAGGAAATCAGGAGCAACGTTTGCGTCAGCGCGCAGTACACGAAAAGCTGTACGAGATTGTGTACGACCGCGGAAGCGATCGCGACGCAAAAGAGGCTCACCCGCGGATGGATCAGAAACAGCAGCCGCGCTGCGACGACGGAGAAGACGCCCGCCGTCAGACTGTACAGGAGCAGCGAGACGTTTCCCGCGAACAGGCTTCCGATCACGGTGCGCGCCACGACCACGAGCAGGGCGTCCGGCAGTCCGTAAAAGATCAGCGCCAACAGGGAAAAGAGGTTCGCGATCCCCAATTTCGCGCCCGGCAGGACGAGCGGCGGGAGTAGGGACTCCAACAGAAAGGAGACAAGCCCGAGTCCCGCGAGCAGGGCGAGTACGGCGATCTTTTTTCCCGTTCGGTTTTCCTTTGTTTTACCCATGCGCACAGTATACCAAACGCGCGGAAAAAAGTCAAACGAAACGCTTATCCGCATGGCCGTTTCGGCGGGATTTTCCGTGTTTCGCCAGCGCGTCGGTTGACAATTTCCGCGTTCCGTGTTATACTCTTTCCGAAAAGGGAATGATCATTTTATGCGAAACGAATACGATCTTATTATTGTCGGCGGCGGGATTGCGGGGTACTCCGCGGCGCTCGCCGCGAAAAATCTGAAAATAGATTTTTTCTGGCTCGGAGACGGCGCTTTCGGCGGAAAAGCCGCGCGGGCGGAAACCGTTCGGAACTACCCCGCGTTTTCGGGAAACGGCGCGGAGTTTGTGCGCGCGCTCGCTGTGCAGGCGGAGCGCGAGGGGATCGCCGCCGCCGAGTTCCGTTGCGACAGGATCTATAAAGTCGGCGGGGGATATTATCTCGCTTCGGGACAGAACGGGTTTAAAGCCAAAGCGGTCATACTCGCGTGCGGCGTGGAAGCCGCGGGCGCCGTTGCCGGCGAAAAGGAATTTTTGGGCAGGGGCGTCAGTTATTGCGCGGTGTGCGACGGCGGGTTGTACCGCGGGAAGAAAGTGGTCGCGGTGCTTGCGGCTAAGGAATACGAAGCGGAGGCGGAATATCTCGCTTCTATTGCGGAGCGGCTGACTTGCGTGTGCCGCTATCCCGATCCGGAAATCGCAAAGGAGAACGTCGCAACGGTGTCGGGCGTCCCCGCCGCGGTGGAAGGCGCAGACAGGGTGACGGGGCTTCGTCTGAAAGACGGAAGTCTGATCGAAGCGGACGGGATCTTTTTCCTGAAAGACAGTTTCCCGCCGGAAGCGCTTGTCGGCGGTTTGGAGACGGACGGAAAGCACGTAAAAGTCGGGCGGGACATGTCGACCAATCTTGCCGGTTTGTTCGCGGCGGGGGACGTGACGGGAACGCCCTACCAATTTATAAAGGCGGCGGGAGAAGGGCTGACGGCGGCGTATTCCGCGCAGGCGTTTTTGCGAAAGGAGAAAAAGAGTTGAGCGCGGCGGAAATCGAACGGTTCCTGATTACCAAATTCCGCAAAGACGTCTGGTGTCCGTTTGTGAAAAGCGTGAAAAAATACGAACTCGTCCGCGAAGGCGACGAGATCGCCGTTTGCATTTCGGGCGGGAAAGATTCCTTTCTGCTTGCGAAGTGCATGCAGGAACTGTGCCGTCACGGGCAGTTCCGCTTCGGGTTGAAATTCATCGTCATGGATCCCGGTTACGCGCCCGCCAACCGTGCTCTGATTGAGGAAAACGCCGAAAAACTCGGCGTCCCCGTCGAAATATTCGAGAGCGATATTTTCGGCGTCGTCGGCGCGGCGCAGAGCGGATCGCCCTGTTATCTGTGCGCGAGAATGCGACGGGGGTATCTGTACGAGTTCGCCAAAAAGCGGGGCTGCAACAAAATTGCGCTCGGGCATCATTTCGACGACGCAGTGGAAACGACGCTGTTGAGCATGTTCTACGGCGCGGAATTAAAGACCATGATGCCGAAGCTGAAATCGACGAGTCATGCCGGTATGGAACTGATCAGGCCCCTTTATGCGGTGCGGGAAAGCCGCATAAAGGGGTGGGCGGAGTATCACGGGCTTACCTTTTTGAATTGCGCTTGCCGCTTTACGGAGCGCGTGCAGAACAAAGAAGAGGAGAGCAAACGCCGTGAAATGAAAGCGCTGATCGCCCGCCTCGAAGCGGAGAATCCGGAGGCGGCGAACAATGTGTTCCGCAGCATGCACAACGTCTGCCTCGACTGTATCGTGGGTTGGAGAAAGGGCGGCGTGCGGGAAAACTTTCTCGATACATATTCCCAAGATCCGTCAAACCGCTTGTAAAAGCGCGGAAATTGTGTTAAAATAATCGATGAAGGAAGGGCGCGGAATGCGCAGGCTCATTCGGAGGAAGGTATGACGATTCAGGAAACGGAAGAATTTCTCGTCCGCGAAAAAGGGATCGCGGAGGCAAAACTCGGTTACAACATGTGCGGGAAGTACGCGCGCTGTCTGTTCTGCGCGCAATCCGACAGGTTTCCCTGCGCGAGCGCGCACGAGCGGTTGGAAGCCGCGATCCGGCACGCTTCGATCAAGATTCCGCCCTGGCTGTTGCCGGAGCCTCCGTTTTCGGATTCGTACCCCCGCGCGGAGAGAACGCAATACGCCGTGCAGGAACACGTCGAGCGTCGGGAAGAACAGGCGGTTTCGCAGGAGAAGTCCGTATCGGGCGGCGAGGCGCGCGTACGGCCGCAATTTCGGCAAAAGAGCGGGGTCATCGCGCGCGGCGTCGGGTCGGGCGAGGGCGTTCCGGTATTGAAAATCGTAAAAAAACGGAAACGTGTTTAAAGTTGCACGGTTTGCGGTATACATGTAATAAGATAAATTAAATCATTTTCAATGCGGGAGGATAATCGTTCTTTTTTATGGACAGTACCCAAATAGGACTGTTAATCGCGCTGTTCGTGCTTGTGTTTCTTTCGGGCGGGTTCAGCGCAACCGAAACGGCGTACACGGGGTTCAGTACGGTGAGAATGCGGCGCATGGCGCTCAAAAAACGTTCCGCGCGCGTTGCGCTCAACCTCAGCGAGGACTATAACAAGATCTTAACTACGCTCTTGATCGGCAACAACATCGTAAACATTGCGGCGGCAACGCTTTCCACGTTGCTGTTTACTTCTTTTTTCGGCGGCGAACTCGGACCGATGCTTTCCACGATCATACTGACCGTCGTCGTCGTCATTTTCGGCGAGATCACGCCGAAGACGCTCGCGCGGGAAGCGCCCGAGAGATTCGCCTGCGCAATGGCGTACCCGCTTCTTATTCTGACGTACCTCTTCCTTCCGCTGACCTTTTTGTTCGCGTATTGGAAGAAGTTCATTTTTTTGATCTTCGGTTTCAACAAGAAGAAGCCCAAGTTTACCGAAGCCGAATTCAAGATGCTCGTTTCCGACGTCCGCGACGAAGGCGTTCTGAATCAGACGGAACACGATCTGATCACCCGTACGTTGCGTTACGACGAACTGCACGTCGGTTCGTGCATGATCCCCTTGGATCGCGTCGTATCGGTAGACGTCCGCGAAGACACCCGACTCGTGTACCGTTTGTTCCGTGAAACCAACTTTTCGCGGATTCCGGTCTACAAGGGAACGAAACAAAACGTGATCGGGATCCTGTACCGCGCGGATTTCTATGAGAACATGCTCGCGGGCAGGCGGGACTTCAACAATATCATCCGCCCCGTATCGCGCACCTCGCCGGATATCAAGGTATCCGAACTCATGAAACGGATGCAGTCGATGCGCGAACACATGATGCTCGTCTATTCGGAAGGGGAGCTTTTGGGGCTGATCACGCGCGAGGACATGGTGGAAGAACTCGTCGGCGATATCGACGACAAATACGATCTCACGCCCGTGACCGCGCCGCTCACGCCGTTTATTCCAGAACCGCAGGAACCGGATTCGGTGGACGAGACGGAGGAATAGAGAAACGCGGCGTTATACGGACCGTTCAATAAAATTGTGTTTGCTCTGTAACGTGTCGGTAAAATATATGATAATATTGTGAATTTCAAAGGACGGATAGGTTATTTCTATTGACAATTCCGTCCTTTTTCGTATATAATAAACTGGTTAACAAATGTAAAGGAGAATCGGAATGGAAATCAACGAATATCTGGTCAGCTTTTTCAATATTGTGCGGGAAATCGAATCGATAAACATGTTCGAACAGAAGTCGAAGCTCTCCGGCACGGAATTCCGCATGCTGCGCGAGATCATACTCGAACGCGAAAAGGGCAAGGATATCATTTCTTCCGAACTGTCGCGGAGACTCGGGATCACCCGCTCGGCGGTGTCGCAGATCGTGACTAAGCTCGAAAAGAAAAATATCGTAAAACGCACGGCTTCTGACACCGATCGGAAAATCGCGTACGTCCGTCTCTCCGATCATGCGCTTGCGCTCTTTTCGGAACAGTGCGATCATGCGAACAGGGTCATATCGCAAGTGGTTCAGATCTACGGAGAGGATAAAATGAACGAGCTGGTCGCCGCGTGCAAAGAACTCTCCCGCGTGTTCGGGATTGTTTGCGAGCGGAAAGAAAACAAGAAATAAGGAGTCGGATTTTTGTTAAAACTTACTAACATCAAAAAAGATTATAAGGTCGCCTCCAACTACGTACATGCGTTAAAGGGGGTGGATCTCGAATTCCGCAAGAGCGAATTCGTATGCGTCCTCGGGCAGTCCGGCTGCGGAAAGACGACGCTTTTGAACATCATCGGCGGCCTCGATCACTACACTTCCGGCGATCTCGTGATCCAGGGAAAGTCAACGAAGGACTTTTCCGACAGGGATTGGGACGTATACCGCAACCACCGCATCGGTTTTATCTTTCAGTCATATAATCTGATCCCGCACCAGACGGTGCTGGGGAACGTGGAGCTTGCGCTGACTATCGCTGGCATCGGCAGAGAGGAGCGGCACGAACGCGCGAAGCGCGCGCTCGAACGGGTGGGACTCGGCAACGAACTCGACAAGCGCCCCAACCAGCTCTCGGGCGGGCAGATGCAGCGCGTCGCCATTGCGCGCGCCCTCGTCAACAATCCCGATATCCTGCTTGCCGACGAACCGACGGGCGCGCTCGATTCGGAAACAAGCGTGCAGATTATGGAGCTGATCAAAGAGATCGCGCACGAGCGGCTTGTGATCATGGTGACGCACAATCCAGAATTGGCGGATCTCTACGCTTCGCGCATCGTCCGTTTGAAAGACGGCATGGTGGAATCAGATTCCATGCCCTACGATTCCGCTGCGGAAGAGCCCGCAAACCTCGCGGAGGAAACGGCAAGCGCGACGGACGGAAAAAAACAGAAAAAGAGAAAGAAATTGCGCGCCCGCATGAGCTTTCTCTCGTCGTTGGTGCTTTCGGCAAAAAACCTGCTCACCAAAAAGGGACGGACGATCGTCACTTCCATTGCAGGCAGTATCGGCATCATATCGGTTTGTCTCGTGCTTGCGCTTTCCAGCGGCTTTAACAGCTATATCAAGCGTACGGAAGAGGATATGCTCTCCTACTATCCCGTGCAGATCACCGAAAACACGTTTGACGTAACAAGCATCATGATGAGTTTCACCTCGCCCAAGGATTTGCCCGATCTGAGCGAACTCGGCGATAAAGTCTACGTCGATTCATTTTTGTCGGGACTTGCGAACAAGATGGCGGTCAAGAACAATATTTCGGAAAATTATCTGAATTACATAAAATCCTTCGATCCCGAATGGTATGCGGCGATCCAATACGGATACGGCGCGATGCTCACCGATAACCTGTATACCGAAGTCGAGACCGGCGACATCGATCTCGAAAACAACGGGGTTTACAACGATGCGGTAACGCGGCAGATCTCCCTCAGCTATCTGAAAAATTTCTATATTCAGGAATTGCAGGCGTACGTGCCGGAGTATAAAGATCTGGTCGGCTATGCCGATTTCTTCGGGAATATCGTGCATAAAATGCCGGGGAGCCTGTCCGACGGCGAGTTCGGCAAGTACGTGCAGTCGCAGTACGACGTGATTGCGGGCGAATTCCCGACTTCGGAAAACGCCGAACGCGAGGCGGTTCTCGTGGTCGGGAACAATAACGAGGCGACCGATTTAACGCTTGCGCAACTCGGTCTGCTCGACGAAAAGACCTTTCTCGCGCTCTTCCCGCGGGGAAAAGAGGAGAAGCCCGGATTTACGATTCCCTTTGACGATATCGTCGGGAAAGAGTACGTGTTGTTCTATAACGACGCCGTATTTACGGAAAACGAAGATTACGAGAAACCGAGTTTCGGCAGTACGAAAATGTCCTATCCCTTCGAATACAAAGGACAGCTCGCCGAACCTTACGAGACGGGAACGGAGCATCCGCCGCTTTCCGCGAAAGAGGGCGAAGGGCTGAATATCAAGATCACCGGAATTCTGCGCCTGAAAGACGGACTGACTTACGGTTGTCTCGACAAAGGGCTGAATCTCACGGAGCAGACGGTCGAAAAATATATCGAGACGAATGCGCGTTCCAAGATCGTGCAATGGCTGAACAGCGAAGAGTCGGAATTCAAAATTCCGGGATATTCCGACGATTATAAGCTGACGCTCGCGCCCGCCTCTCCCGCTTCGAGCATCGTCGCCGAACAGTTCAAGAGTCTTACGGCGTACGCGCCGGAGGCGACGGCGTTGAGCTGGCTGATGGTGTCGTTTTCGCAAGACACTGTCGTGCGTTCACTCGGCGGCGATCATACGGTCTCCTCTATTTCGATCTACGCAAAGGACTTCGACGGGAAAAACGCCATACTCGATTATCTCGAAGTCTGGAACGACGCCTGCGAAAAAGAGGGTACGATCAACGGCGTGCAGTTGGTAAAAGCGGATAAGATCACGTATACCGACACGGTGGGGCTTCTGATGGGCATGATGCAGACGATGCTCGACGTGATCACGATCGTGCTTGTTGCCTTTACCGCGATTTCTCTCGTCGTTTCCTCCGTCATGATCGGGATTATTACGTACGTGTCCGTCGTGGAGCGGATCAAAGAGATCGGCGTTCTGCGTTCGCTCGGCGCGCGGAAGCAGGATATTCGCAATCTCTTCAATGCCGAGACCTTTATCATCGGTCTGGCGGCGGGGTTGTTCGGAATCATCGTGACCTATTTGCTTTCGTTCGGTATTAACGCGATCATCTACTCGTTCACGGAAATCGCGGGAATATGCGCGCTGTCGCCGCTCACGGCGTTTATCATGGTCTGCGTAAGCGTTGCGCTCACGTTGATATCCGGTCTGATTCCCGCGCAGTCCGCGGCGAAGAAAGATCCCGTGATCGCGCTACGCACCGAATAAAAAAACCGAATCGGGGCATACTTTTCAGCAGAATACAAATTTGCGAGGTAGGTATGCAAAACAAGAAAAAAGTTCCGAGACTCACCGACGAGGAATACGAAGAATATCTGAAACGACTGTTACAGAAAGGTTGAAAAAACAGGAGGGATTTCCCTCCTGTTTTTTCTTGCAATTCGGATATTTTCCAAAACGTCTTGACGCCGATCAAAAAGACGGATATAATGAAATAAAAAACGGGACGGAGATTATGAAGAGAAAAAAGTTTTGGGTTCGCATGACGGTTTTCGCGCTTGCGGCGGCTTGTCTGTCGCTTGCCGCTTGCGGCGCGGCGGATGCGCCTCCCGATGAAGTAAAGGGGAAGGAGAACGGAAAAACGCTCGCCTACGTCCCGCTCGACGACCGACCCGTGAATACCGACCGCGTGGAATATCTTGCCGAGAGTCTGGATTATCGGCTGGCGATGCCTGACGCCGATCTCTACGCGACGCACCTCGACAATCAGAAGACCAATTCCAACGGGACGCAGTACGGGGATCGCGACCGACTGATCGAATGGCTGGAAAACACGACCGCCGACTGTTACGTGATCTCGCTCGATCAAATGCTTTCGGGCGGGTTGGTCGAATCGAGGATCCATGCGGAAGAATCGATGCAAGACGTTTACGGACTGATCGACAGAATGCTGATTGCGGTCGGGGAAAAGCCCGCCGTCGTGTTCGATTCCGTCATTCGGCTCGCGTCCACCGTAGGATACAACGGTTATCAACTGGACGTCTATAACGCGCTCAGGGAGTACGGCTCTCAGCCGCGCGCACAGCTCGAAGGCGAAGAACTCACCGTCGAAAATATCGTAAAGGGCTATCCCTACAATCGGGACGGCGCGGAGATCGAAAGCGATTTGGATCCGTCCGTCGTTTCGGAACATTTCGCGGCGCGGGAACGCAAACTGCGCATTTCCGAATATTATCTCGCCGCGGTCAAGGAGAAACCGAACGTTTACACGATGTTCGGGATCGATGATTCCAGTCCGAAGATCACCATTCAGTCGAACGAGGTTCGCTTTCTGACCGAGCGCCTGAAAAACGGATCCTTTATCGGGATCGACGAATCGGCGGTCATGGGCGTCGCGCGCCTGTACCGCAATTACGTCGGCGCGGCGGTGTCGGCGAACGTGCGCTATTTCGGCGGCGGCGAAAAACTGCCCGCCGACGAATACGACGTCGGGAATCTGGAAGACAATATCGACAATCATCTGCAATCGCTGGGCGTTACGAAGTCCTCCGCCGCGGAATTGCAGATTCTGATCCTGACCCGCCCTCACGACGGCTTGGATAAAACGTATGCGGACGCGGCGAAAGAGTTGATCGCGTATGCTAGCGAATGTACTTCGTCCGGAAAACCCGTGATCGTCATCGAAGCGTCCGAGCGGGTTCGTTTCGCGCGGTTGCAAAAGTTGCAAGGATTGCTGTTCGGCGGACCGATCGGGACGGTGCTTGCGTACAGCAACTGGAACACCGTTTCCAACTCCGCGGGGATCGCGCTGGGGAACGGGATCTCGCGCTATTGTTATTTGAAATACGGCGAAGTCACGGACGCCGGCAACGAAGGGTTTCTGAAAACGCTGGCGTTCTCGTACGTGAAAGATTGGAGTTATCAGCTCATGCGTCAGAGCGTGGTGCAGATCTGGATCAAACAGGATCTCGGCGGGGACACGAACAATTTTTACGGCGCGATACAAGACGAATCCGCGCTGAACGGGAAGCTTACCCAAACGATGAACGCCGATTATCCGCTCTGTCCGAACAGGATCTTCAAACAGCTGAGCAAATCGGAGTATATCGTCAATCTGAAAACCTATCAAACCGCGCCGTTCAAAAAAATTTCGGTCGGGAATTTCAGCTTCCCCTGGTATCGCACGTTTGAAGTCAGATTCGATATTTCGTTCGCTTGATCCGCTCATGAAAAGAAAAAGGCAAGGACCGCGCGTCCTTGCCTTTTTTCTTGTATCGGAGGGCAAAACGATTCCCGCAAATATGCGTCGAATTGACAAAATATACGGAAAATCGTTTCATAATTTATGGTATGATAAGCGAAAACGCGTGCGCGGAGGCGGAGCATGGCAAGAAAAATCGTAATCACTTCGGGGAAAGGCGGCGTCGGAAAAACGACGGTCTGCTGTAATCTCGCCGTCCAGCTCGCGCGTCTCGGATTCCGCGTCGTGGTATGCGATCTCGATTTCGGGTTGAATAACGTGGACGTCGTTTTGGGGACGGAAAATCTCGTTTTGTACGATTTGCTCGATGCGGTGGAGGGGCGCTGCCGTCCCAAACAGGCGTTGGTGCGACATCCGCGCTATCCGACTCTGCACTGTCTTTCGAGCAACCGCGTTTCGCAGCGGTACATTTCGCCGCAGGCGGTCCGTCTGGTGCTGGACGCGCTCTCGCCGCAGTTCGACTTCGTTCTGATCGATTCTCCCGCGGGGATCGAAGATGGGTTTCACCGCGCGGCGTCCTGCGCGGACGAGGCGCTTCTGGTGACCACGCCGCACATTTCCGCCATGCGCGATGCGGACCGCGTCAGCGGGATCTTGAAGAGTTACCGTTTCGATTCGGTGGGGCTTGTGGTGAATCTGGTACGCAAGGATCTGGCGCGGAAAGGCGAAATTCTTGCGCCCGACGAGATCGCCGCCGCGCTGCGCACTCCGATCGCCGCCGTGATTCCCGAGGAAGACAGATTTTTTCTCGATAATATTTCCGACCGTTCGCGCGCGTTCCGTACCCTTGCCGCGGTGATGGCGGACGTCGGAAGAAAAGAAAGCTTTTGGAGCAAGAGAAAGGAGAAAAAGAGATGAAAGACGCGACGGCGAAACAACGGCTCGTCAGACTGCTTGCCGAGGATAAAGAGACGATCAATTCGCAGACGGAGGCGGCGGCGCGGCGGGATTTTTCGCGCGTTGCCAAGGAGTATTTCGAGACGGACGGAGAACTGCTGTTTAAGGTGGAGCGCGAGAAAAACGCATACCGCGTGCAGATCGGGTTTTCCGCCGTTCGGGTGAAAAATTTTACGCCGCTCAAATAAATCAGTTGACAAAGTGACTTAATTTTTCTATAATCGAAATACGGAACGAGGGCGGAAAGTCTCGCAACCGAATTTTTCACGGAGTTGACGACATGGAAAGGCGGTTCGACATTATTACGGATACGGGGAGCGATCTTCCCGAAAGCTATTACGAACAGCATGCGATCGATTGCGTGCCGCTCGGTTTTACGATGGACGGGGTGACTTACGGCGGGGACGACGGAGAGCAGTTGCCCGTAAAAGAATTTTATGCGCGGTTGCGCGCGGGCGCGATGCCGAAAACGTTTCAGATTACGCCCGATCAGGCGTTGAAACATATCCGTCCGCATGCCGAGCGCGGAAGAGACGTGTTGGTGATCTCGTTCTCATCGGGGCTGTCGGGAACGTACGAAAGCTATCTCAATGCGGCGAGAATGACGGAGGAGGAGTTTCCGGACCGCCGCGTTTTGGTCGTCGATTCGCTTTGCGCTTCGCTCGGGCAGGGCTTGTTCGTCGATTATATCGTCAAAAAAGCGGACGGCGGCGCTTCGCTCGAAGAGACGCGCGATTATGCCGAAGAGCTGAAACCGCATATCTGCCATTACTTTACGGTGGATAATCTTTATCATTTAAAGCGCGGGGGACGGGTGAGCGGCGCGACCGCGTTTGTCGGTACGCTTTTGCAAATCAAACCCGTTTTGAACGTAGACGGCGAAGGACATCTGATTCCTGTCGCAAAGGCGATGGGACGGAAAAAATCCATTTCTCAGCTCGTCGAAAAAATGCAGGAGTTGAATACGCTCACGCAGGACGATCCCGTTTTTATCAGTCACGGCGATTGCATGCAGGACGTGGAATATCTTATCAAGCTGTTAAAGGAACGTTTCGGCGAACGGGAAATCTTCGTCAACGAAATCGGCAGCGTGATAGGCTCTCATTCCGGCGCGGGAACGGTTGCGCTTTTCTTCCGCGGCATCAAACGCTAAAATTTTAAAAATAAGGCTCTCCTTTCGGAGAGCTTTTTTTGTTTTGGGGGTTGAAATTAAAGTCGGAATCTGGTATAATTATTTGAAAAGGAGGGTAGGGGAATTATGAAACAAAACGGATTGATCGCCATGCTTTTTGCGATTGCAATGTACGTTTTAATGACGGCATGCGCCGTGCTTTTCAAGGATGCCGAAGGAACATTCTATATGGTTATATTCATCGGTTCGTTTACTTTTGGCACAATCAGCGCATTCGTCGGAATTTATCAGGCGTATGTGCAAGCAAAGTCGTTGAAAGGACAGAAGTCGAGTGAACAAGAAAAAACGGACGAAACAATCGGCAATGACGGTAGATAGAAATAAGTTTTTTACATAAAATCAAATTTATTAGAACGTTTTGAGCGATTGGATTGTTATACAGTAAACAAAATTAAGGAGGTATTAAAATATTATGAGACAAAACGGAATGATCGCCATGCTTTTTGCGATTGCAATGTACGTTTTAATGACGGCTTGTGCCGTGCTTATGTGTGCGAATATGGAGTTGGGTGGAATAATGGCTTTGGTTTTTTTTATTCCCGGCACAATCAGCGCATTTGTCGGAATTTACCAGGCGTATGTGCAAGCGAAGTCGTTAAAAGGACAGAAATCGATCAAGCAAGACAAGGAAACAGAAACGGACGTCAAAGACGGTGAAACAGAGAAAGCCAATAAGTAATGTTTTTGCGCAGGATTTTTAGAAAATTAAGGAGTATATGAAAATGAAAATAAGTATTAAAACGACATGCGGAATGTTTTTGATAACAGGCTTTATCGCTGTTGCGGCAATGAGCGGAACAACTATTCATGCGGGCGCAGCAGAATGTAGTATAGCGGATAAAAAAGATCATTTGCTCGGTCTGTACATTCCGTCGGTTTAAATAGAGAATATGTCGGATGACGAGATCAAAGAATTGTACAGTGAAATGCAGTATACTAAGCCTGAAAATGTAATTCATCAGACAACGGAAATGGCAGAAACCGATTTTGGCGTTGCGACGTATGAAACGATTTCTTCCACTTCGATGCAGTACGAAATCAGTATTGTTCCCGTATATTTTACTCCGTCAACAGGACATGCCGTATTGTTTAAAATCTTTGTAACGTTTGATTGGTTAAATCTTCCTAAGATACAAAAATCCGATGCGATTATCGTGAATTGGGACAAAGACGTATTTACTTTTAGAGCCGATTCATTTAAAAGTGAAGTTTATACGCAATACACTTCTGATACGGATGTCGAAGGGAGACCGGTCTTTGGACGATCTATAAAACATGATCGCCCGACGCAACTTGTCCAAGACGCGATCGGGTATGAAGTGCCTTTGGGGAAGGCGTCGCCGATAGGGTACAGATATATTTTGGGGAAATTGGCCGGATGGGCGATGTTTGAGTTATACCCCAAGCATGATCCCACGTACATTTCAGAATATCGCCGTTCTGGTTATACCACCGCAGTGTTGAACACGCGTTATAGGCATATACATAATGCTCTTTCGTTTTTTGGAGTTGGCTTTACGGTAAAAGGGATATCGTTGGATTTCAATACGGATGATTTTACAGACGACGCAGCGATCGCAACTAATATTTGGTATAAATATTGATTGCATATTCAAATAAAAACGCCGTCTCCGCAGAACACGGAGACGGCGCTAATTTTACTTTTTCTTTTTATTGTTCTTTTCTTCTTCTGCGGAAACGATGTCTACCGCGATCCGTTCGTTGCGCGCGGTAAGCGCGAGTATGAAATCGTCGTACCAGATTTCTTTGACGACGATGACGGAGTATTTTGTCTTGAAATCGTCGAAATAAACGGCGAGTTTTCCCGAACCGTTCAGTTTGCAAACCGAAAAAATACGCCTGATCTCATAGCGGGAACGGATAATTCCGAATTGGACGATCAGTTTCTTTTCGGTAAGAACGTATTGCGATCTGATCAGCATCGAAATGATGAGTACGGCGAGAAAAATACTTGCAAGATAGAGCAGGAGATATCGCATCCAGTCGTAAGCGGAGGTAATATCGCTCCGTAAAAAGAGAACGAATTGCCAGGTATTCACGCCGAATCCTGCGGCGCAAAGCGCAAGTCCGACGCAGAAGAGCGTGATCATGAGAGGGGAAAATTTGAATCTGAATTTTTTATCGGGCAACGGTTCCCGTTTTTTGGTTTCCTGTTCCATACGCTGATTATAGCGCAAATTTGTATAAAAATCAATCCCTTGCCGCGTTCTTTCCCGAAAATGAAAAATTTTTCTCCTCCGCGGCAAGTTTGCTTGAAAAATCTTTCAGAACATTGTATAATAAAAAAAATTACGATAGCGAAAGGAGTCGCGGGAGGTCGAATATGGTTAAAGTCATAAAAACGGGCGCGTATTTCACGGAGGGGCGGATCGTTAAGGAATCGCAGGCGTTCATGACCTCCGACAAAAAGGAAAAAGCGATTAAAAACACCCTTTCGTATGCGATTTTAAAAGCGCACAACACGGGCGACTTTGAAAACCTGAAACTTCGTTTCGACGCGATCGCTTCGCACGACATTACCTACGTCGGGATCATTCAGACGGCGAAGGCGAGCGGACTCGAATCTTTCCCAATTCCGTATACCCTTACGAATTGCCATAACTCGCTGTGCGCGGTCGGCGGCACGATCAACGAAGACGATCACGTTTTCGGGCTTTCGGCGGCGAAAAAATACGGCGGCGATTACGTTCCCGCGCATCTGGCGGTCATTCATCAGTACATGCGCGAGTGCGCGGCGAAGTGCGGCGCCATGATCCTCGGTTCCGATTCGCATACCCGTTACGGCGCGCTCGGTACCATGGCGGTCGGCGAGGGCGGACCGGAACTCGTGAAACAGCTGTTGAAGCAGACGTACGACGTAAAGCGTCCCGAAATCGTCGCGGTGTATTTGAAAGGAAAACTCAGAAAGGGCGTCGGTCCGCAGGACGTCGCGCTTGCCTTGATCAAAGCGACGTTCGCAAGCGGTTTTTTGAAAAACAAAATTCTCGAATTTATCGGGCCGGGCGTTGCGGGGCTTTCCATGGACTACCGCAACGGCATCGACGTCATGACGACCGAAACGACCTGCCTTTCCTCGATCTGGGAGACGGACGCGAAGACGGAGGAGTTTTACCGCGAACACGGCAGAGAAAAGGATTATAAAAAGATGACGGTCGTAGAGCCCGCGTATTACGACGGGGCGGTAACGGTCGATCTTTCGCGGATCGAACCGATGATCGCGCTTCCCTTCCATCCCTCCAACGCGTACACGATCCGTGAATTTCTTGCAAATCCCGAAGAGCTTCTCAAAAAAGCGGAGGAACAGGGCAGAAAGATTCTCGGAAAAGACGACTTTTCGCTCGCGTCCAAAGTGCGCGACGGCAAGGTTTACGTCGATCAGGGTGTGATTGCCGGCTGTGCGGGCGGAAGCTATGAAAACCTTGCGGAAGCCGCCGAGATTTTAAAGGAGAAAAATATCGGCGCGGACGCGTTTACGCTCAGCGTCTATCCCGCGTCCCAGCCCGTCTATAAATCGCTTGCGGAGAACGGGTACGTCGCCGCGTTCGCGCTTGCGGGCGCCGTCGTGAAAACGGCGTTCTGCGGACCTTGCTTCGGTGCGGGGGATACGCCGGCTACGGGCGCGCTGTCCGTCCGTCATACGACGCGCAATTTCGAAAACCGAGAGGGCAGCAAGCCCGCGCAGGGACAGTTGGCGGCGGTTGCGCTGATGGACGCGCGTTCGATCGCGGCGACGGCGGCGAACGGCGGCGTCCTGACTTCGGCGCTCGATTACGAATACAGTAAACGGATCAGAAAATACAAATACGACGCGAAGATCTATGAAAACCGCGTCTATCGCGGCGCGGGGAATCCGCAAAAGAATGCGGAACTCGTATACGGCCCGAACATTGCCGATTGGCCCGAACAGATTGCCCTCGGCAAACACCTTTTGATCAAAATCGTTTCGGTGCTGAAAGATCCCGTTACGACGACGGACGAACTCATTCCGTCGGGCGAAACTTCTTCTTACCGCTCCAATCCGATGAAGCTTGCGGAGTTTGCGCTTTCGCGTAAGGATCCGCAGTACGTGAGCCGCGCCAAGGCGGTCAAAGAAGAGGAGACCGCGCGGAGAGCGGACGGCAAATTCCCCGAAAGCGTGTTGAAGGCGCTGGGCGGATTCGCGCCTGCGGAGGGGACGGTTTACGGAAGCGCCGTCGTTTCGAACAAGCCGGGCGACGGTTCGGCGCGCGAACAGGCGGCGTCCTGTCAGCGCGTGTTGGGCGGCGTTGCCAACATTTGTAAAGAGTACGCGACGAAACGGTATCAGTCCAATCTGATCAACTGGGGCATGTTGCCTTTCACGTGCGAGAAGCCGGATTTCAAAACGGGGGATTTCATATATCTTGCGGATATTGCGGAATACGTGGAGAAAGGGGAACGGCGCGTCGTTGCGAAAGTGATTTCGTCGGGCGGAAAAACGCGGGATACGGTGCTGTGCCTTCCCGAATTCACCGCCGATGAACGAGCGATTTTGCTTGCGGGCTGTCTCATCAATTACAACAAAGGAAAGAAGGCGTAAATGGGGCTTTCGCTTGCGGACTATCGCGATCTCGTCGATTTATCGACCCCTTATCCCCGCCCCGACTTGCTGAGCGGCGAGGAAAAGGTCGCGGCTTGCGACAAGCTGTTGCGCTTTCTACTTCGCGAACGCGGATTGATCGCGGCGTTTTCCGCTTCCTACGAAAGGAAACGCGAACTCGTGCGCGGATACGCGAACGGAAGAGCGCCGCTTCCCGTGCCGCCGGAAATCCTCGCGGTGCAGGACGCCCTTTTCTGGACGGAGAGCGTGGAACGGGGGATCGTCCGCGCCGAGGAGATACCGGAAGTCAAGTACGGGATTTCGCTCTGGCAGGGGGATATCACCCGTTTGTCGGCGGACGCGATCGTGAACGCGGCGAACAAGTCGCTGCTCGGCTGTTTTCTTGCGGGGCACCACTGTATCGACAACGCGATCCATTCCTTTGCGGGAATGCAGTTGCGGGACGATTGCGCGAAGATCGTTGCCGCGCAGGGGCGCGAAGAGGCGTGCGGGGAAGCGAAGGCGACCCGCGCGTATAATCTTCCGGGCAGATACGTCATTCATACCGTAGGTCCCATGGTCGGCAGAGGAACGAAAGAAGCGGACCGCGCTTCGTTGCGCGCGTGCTATCACGCCTGTCTAGATCTTGCGGAAGAGATGGAACTGCAATCGATCGCGTTTTGCTGTATTTCCACGGGCACGTTCAATTTCCCGCAGGAAGAGGCGGCGGAGATCGCGACGGGTACGGTACTCGGCTGGAAAATGCGCCGTCCGGAGAACAAACTGAAAGTGATTTTCAACACCTTTCTCCCGCGGGACACGGAAATATACGCCGACATTTTAAAAATGATCTGATTCCCCGTTCGGGGAATTTTTTATTTTCGCCGCCGCGCAAAAGCGGCGGCATTGTTCGTTTCTTACTTTGTTTTTTATTATAAATGAAAGTTAGTTTCATTCAAAAATAATAAAAAATTACACTTTTTTCAAAACATCTTGACGAAATGAACGAAAATATAATATGATATAAGCGTAGAAATCCCAAAATGACGCCCGATACGGGTCGCATAAACGGGGAGCCGGAGGGAAAAGCATGACGTTACAGGAACAATTCCGCGATATATTCGGCGCGGATGCGGAAGAGATCTATTCCGCGGCGGGAAGAGTCAATCTGATCGGCGAGCACGTGGATTATTGCGGCGGGCAGGTGTTGCCCGCGGCGCTTACGCTCAAATGCCGCGTCGCGGTCAGACGGAACGGAACGGACTTTATGCGCGTTGCGGCGACGGACATTCCCGCCCGCGCGGACATCGATCTCCGCGCGACGGAAAACTACAAAGACCTGAAATGGGGCAACTACCAGGCGGGCGTTGCGGATGAAATGCGCAAGGCGGGTTATAAGCTTGTCGGGTGCGATATTCTTTACGATTGCACCGTGCCTTTCGGGTCGGGACTTTCCTCTTCGGCGGCGATCGAAGTCGCAACCGCTTACGCGCTGGCAAAGCTGGGCGGCAATCAAATCGACAAAAAGAAACTCGCCGTTCTCTCCCAGAAAGCGGAAAACAATTACTGCGGCGTCAACTGCGGCATTATGGATCAGTTTGCAGCGGCGAACGGGAAAGAAAAACACGCCGTCCTGCTCGATTGCGCCACACTGGAAGCGGAATATATACCCCTCGATTTAAAAGACTGCGTGCTGGTTCTGAGTAATTGCAACAAACCGCACAATCTGGTCGAAAGCAAATACAACGAACGCCGCGGCGAAGTCGATAAAGCGCTCGCGCTGTTGCGGAAGCGGATTCCGGATATCGACTGTCTGGCGGAGATCAAACCCTACCAGCTCGAAGAAAACCGTTCCGTCCTCACGCCGCTTATCTACCGCCGTGCCCGTCACGTCGTCGGCGAATGCGACCGCGTGCGCAATAGCGTGGAAGCGCTTCGCAGCGGCGACCTCGAACTGTTCGGCAGGCTCCTGAACGAATCCCACCGTTCCTTGAAAGAGGATTACGAAGTGACGGGGAAAGAACTCGACGCGCTTGCGGAAGCGGCGCAGAGTTCTCCCGAATGTCTCGGTTCCCGTATGACGGGCGCGGGCTTCGGCGGCTGTACCGTCAGTCTGGTGCGGAAATCGGGCGTAGAGCGGTTTATGGAAAAGGTCGGGAAAGAGTATCGCGCGAAAATCGGTTACGACGCTACGTTTTACGTCGCGGAAGTCGCCGACGGGATTATTGACGAAGGCGCCGCAAGATGAAGGGGCTGAGCGACGGCGTCGCGCGGCTTGTCGCGTACGCGGAAAAGTATCTTGGCTTATCGCCTTACGATAAAATTTACATACGCAACCGCCTGTTGTATATTTTGGGGGAGACGACGTACGAACCGTCTTCCGTGCAACCGGAAATCCCCGCATTGCCCGACGGGATTCTGGGGGATATTTTCGCGGCGTTGGATGCCGCGGGCGTCGCGTACGACCGCGCCGTGCTCGGCGAACGGCTGATGGACGCCGTGATGATTCTTCCCGGCAAATATGCGGAGACGTTTTTCGAGCGGTTTCACCTTTCTCCCGTGTCCGCGACGGAATGGGCGTACGATTATGCGGTGCGTTCCGATTACGTGAAAAGAAGCGCGATCGACAGGAATCTGAAATGGACGGCGGAAAACGGCAGGATCGAAATTACGATCAATCTGAGCAAGCCGGAAAAGAACAATAAAGATTTGCAGAAACAGTTGACGCAGGCAAGCGGGGATTATCCCAAATGCACGATCTGCCGCGAAAACGAAGGTTACGAGCGGATCGGCTTTTCGCGCAGGAATCTGCGCACCGTTCCGCTGAAACTGAACGGGGACGATTGGTTTTGGCAGTATTCGCCGTACGCCTACTTCAACGAGCACGGCATCGCGATCGGTTGCAATCACGAGCCGATGTCGCTTTCGCGCAAAACGGTCGAGCGGCTCTTCGATTTCGTGGAAGGGTTTCCGCATTATTTCATCGGGAACAACGCGCCTTTGCCGCGCGTGGGCGGTTCGATCCTCATGCACGATCACTATCAGGGCGGGCGCGCCGTCCTGCCCATGCAACGGGCGGACGCACGCATATCGTTTGTATCCGAAAAGTATCCTTCCGTTCGGGCGTGCGCGCTCGATTGGTATAATACCGCGTTCCGCTTCGAAGGGAAAAACCGAAACGAAGTCGCTTCTCTTGCCGAGGACGTTTTCACCGCCTGGCAAAGTTATGAAAACCGCGAACTCGATATTTTGCCGAACACGGGGAACGAGCCGCACAACACGGCAAGCTGTATCGCCCGCAAGACGGATACGGGATATATTCTCGACATGATCCTTCGCAACAACCGCGTAAACGAAAAGTATCCGGACGGTATTTTTCACGCGCACGCGCAGTATCATCATATCAAGAGCGAATCGATCGGGCTGATCGAGGCGATGGGCTTATTCATCCTGCCCGCGCGGTTAAAGCGTCAGCTCGGCGAAGCAAAGGAGTTTCTCTCGGGAGCGAGGGCGTACGATCGCGGCGCGCTTGCGGAAGACATGCGGATTTTTGCGCCGATGCTCGAACGGCTCTTGTCGGGCGGAACGACGACTTCCGCGCAGGCGGAAACGCTGTTGCGGAAAGAGGTCGAAAGCGCGTGCGAGAACATTCTCGGAAATACCGCGGTGTTCAAGCGGAACGAAAAGGGCGATTCGGCGTTAAAGGCGTTTGCGGAAAGCTGCGGTTTGAAATCGATTTCGGAACAGGGAGGAGTATCATGAACGTTTTGGTGACGGGCGGCGCCGGTTTTATCGGGTCGCACACGGTGGTGGAGCTGTTGAACGCGGGGTACGGCGTCGTCGTGATCGACAATCTTGCGAATGCGAACGAAGAATCGCTTCGCCGTGTGGAGAAGATTACGGGGAAGAAGCCGGCGTTTTATTGTAACGACGTGCGGGATCGCGCGGCGCTTCAAAAAATATTCAAAGAGCAGAAAATCGATTGGGTGATCCATTTCGCGGGACTGAAAGCGGTCGGCGAAAGCGTGCGGATGCCGCTCGAATATTACGACAACAACCTTGTTTCCACGCTTGTGTTGTTGGAGACGATGCGGGAGTTCGGCGTGAAAAATATCGTCTTTTCCTCTTCCGCAACCGTTTACGGCGATCCCGAGGAGCTTCCGATCTCGGAAACGACCAAGCTGAACGCTACGACGAACCCGTACGGAACATCCAAGGCGATGCAGGAACAGATATTGCGCGATTTGTGGGTGAGCGATCACGATTGGAATATCGTGCTTCTGCGCTACTTCAATCCCGTCGGCGCGCACGAAAGCGGTCTGATCGGCGAGGATCCGAAAGGGATCCCGAATAACCTCATGCCCTACGTCGCCCAGACCGCGAGCGGAAAATTGAAGCGGGTCGGCGTGTTCGGCAACGACTATCCCACGCCGGACGGCACGGGCGTGCGCGATTACATACACGTCGTCGACCTCGCCAAAGGGCACGTCGCCGCGATCGAAAAGCTGAGCGAAAGCGGCGTCCGCGTCTATAATTTGGGCACGGGAAACGGTTACAGCGTACTCGATATGATTCACGCGTTTTCCAAGGCGTGCGGCAAAGAGATTCCCTATGAAATTCTTCCCCGCCGCGCGGGCGACATTCCGGCGTGCTATGCGTCGAGCGCGAAAGCGGAGCGGGAACTCGGCTGGCGCGCGGAACGCGATCTCGAAACCATGTGCAAAGACCAGTGGAATTGGCAGAGACAAAACCCGAACGGGTATGAGATTGAGAATAGAAAATCCCGCCGATAAACGGCGGGATTTTTTGTAATTCGCGAAAGTGTCGCGTCCGCCCCGTCGCCGTTTGACATTTTCGGGGCTGTGTGTTACAATGCGGTTGTAAAACGGCGGAGTTCGTGAGCGCACGGAAAAAAGCCGTTCGTTGGGAACGGCAAACGGGATGGAAAGATTCAGTCGTTGTCGTCGAGATTTTCGAGGAGGAACATGGGTGGGAGAATGAACTCCTGCGGTTCGATGCGGAAACCTCGGCAGAGGTTGAGAATGGTGTCGAAGTTGCAGGATTTGCATTTGCAGAGAATGATGTTGGACACGGTGGAGGCGGGAATTCCGCTTTCAAAGGCGAGTTTGTACGCGGACCAGTCGCGTTCGTTGAGCAGTTGAATGACGCGGGTAGAAATAGCTTCGCTTACGTTCATGGAATATTTACTCCTTTGTAAAAAGTTGATAAATATTCTAACAATCCAAAAAACGGGATTATTCCCAAATTTTGACAGCCCGAGTCGCAAGTAACGCGTTTGCGTTTATGGGTGAAAGCAAAAAAAATCGAAAAAACTTTTTATTTTCACCTCGCACGGATTTGACAGGGGGGGGTAAAAAGGTGTATGCTGTAATTAGGTTTGACGTTTTTCGCGGGGTTGTCCGCGAAACAAATAATTGCGTAAAAAGGCGTGAATACGCTTGGGAGGAGTAATGGAAACAGAAGTGTTCGCCGAAGTCGGCGACGAAATCGTACGGGTGGAGGGAATCACAAAGACCTTTACGCTTTCAAGAAAACAAAAGAAGATCGAAAAGACCGCCGTGGATCGCAAAGTTGCGGTGGATCGGTTGAGCTTTTCCGCCTACAAAGGGCAGATTTACGGCTTGCTGGGTCCGAACGGCGCGGGCAAGACGACGACCCTGCGCATTCTGTCAACGCTGATCAAGCCGGATTCGGGCGACGCGTTCGTGTGCGGTCAGTCGGTGGTGAAAGAGCCGCAAAAAGTGCGCGACAAAATCGGGTTCATGACGAGCGAACTCAAACTCGACGGATTTTTTACGCCCGGCTATCTGTTCGACTTTTTCGGGAATCTGCACGGCGTGGACGGCGAAGTGCTGAAAGCGCGCAAGAAAGAACTGTTTTCCCGATTCGGGATCGACCGTTTTTCCGAAGTGCGCGTCAAGGATCTTTCTACGGGCATGAAGCAGAAAATCTCGCTTGTCGTTTCCATCGTGCACGATCCGGACGTCGTCATATTCGACGAGCCGACCAACGGACTGGACGTTCTGACCGCTAAGGTCGTTACCGACTTTTTGGCGGAACTGCGCGCTATGGGAAAGAGCATTATTTTGTCGACGCATATTTTTTCGCTGGTGGAAAAACTGTGCGATCGCGTCGGGATCATCATCGACGGAAAGACGGTTACGGACGGCACGTTGCAAGAGGTTTGCGCGGGTGAGACGCTGGAAAAACGGTTTTTCGATATTTACGGAGAAGTGAAGGGGGAAACGGTATGAAACTGATCGCGCTCATGAAAAAAGAGTTCAGGCGGTTTTTTCACGATCCCCGTCTGATCGTTACCATGCTGATCCCCGGTCTGATCATTTATCTCATCTATTCCATTCTCGGGGACGCGCTGTGGAGCAAAGAACAGGATACGTATTCGTATAAAGCGTACGTCGCGGGCGAATCGCGGCTGTGCGAGATGATCAATACGGCGTTCGGTTCGGATGAATTTTTGATTCCCGCCGCCGACGAAGAGACCGCCCGCAAAGAGGTGGAAGAGGGCAAGGCAGACGCGCTGATCGTATTCCCGCAGGGCTTTGACGAAGCGGTGAACGCTTATGTTCCGTCGCCGGGAGCAAAAGCGCCGCAAATCAAGATCTATTACCGCGCGGCGGACACGCAGAGCAGTGCGTTTTATGCGGCGGTCACGGGCATTTTAAGCGCTTACGAGGATTCGATCGCAAACAAGTTCGATATCGTCGCGGACAATTTCTCTTCCGATTCGGAGATCGTCGGCAGTGTGCTGGGCGGAATGCTACCCTTCCTCGTCGTCATCTTTATCTTTGCCGCGTGCATGAGCATCACCCTCGAATCGGTTGCGGGAGAAAAGGAACGCGGGACGCTTGCGACCATTCTCATCACCTCCGCAAAGCGTTCGCACGTCGCGCTCGGAAAGGTGATCCCGCTGTCCTGCATTTCGGCGATCGGCGCAACTTCGAGCTTCCTCGGCGTCGCGCTCTCCATGCCCAAACTCATGGGGATGAACGTCGGCGGATTTATCGGCAGCGTCGGCTTTTTGGGGTATTTCCTGCTCTTCTTGCTGATTCTGAGCGTCGTGCCGCTGATCGTTTCCCTCGTATCGGTCGTCTCGACGTATTCCAAATCGGTAAAAGAAGCCTCGGCGTATACGAGTGTTTTAATGATCATAACCATGGTGCTGTCCATCGTTTCGACGTTTGTTTCCGGTATCGGGAATTGGGTCGTCGCCATTCCCGTGTTGAACGCCGTCGTGTGCATGCAGGGCGTGCTGACGGGCTCCTTTTCGCTCTGGCAGTCGCTCGTCTCGGTCGCGGTCAATATCGCGTTTACCGCGCTTTTGGTTTTTGCGATCGCAAA